>OCZT010000176.1_pt1 | contig 59696 bp, 66 predicted proteins | sample 1539031 | NCBI WGS metagenome assembly OCZT01 (sample SAMEA3539308, study PRJEB22396) | soil metagenome | biome: tundra; feature: field; material: soil | place: USA | collected 2010-05 | depth 0.15 m
CGCAATCTTTTAAGCGCGTCGAGCCGTTGTTCAATCGGGACGAGTTCGGTGTCGGCGATGGTGTCGGTCGTGCGCGCGAGCAGATAGGCGAGGCCGATTTGCCGACGCACGGCAGCCGGCAGCACCCGCAACGTCAGATAAAACGAGCGCGACGTCGCCTTGAGCAAATCATTGAGATCGAAATTCACTGGCATGAAAGCGAATCACCACAAAATTTTCGCCGGATATTTTGAAAACTCCAGGTCACGCGTGACAACGGTCATGCCATCGGCCAAGGCTTGGGCGATCAACAGCCGGTCAAATGGATCGCGATGATGAAACGGCAGGGCAACCAGTTGATTCAATTGCGCGCAGGAAATCGGCAGCAGTTCAAAACCGTTGACTTCAAGCTGCTGCGGAAAAACTTCGCCGAACGGACGCGGCAGTTTCAATTTCTCCAAGCTCAATTTGACAGCGATTTCCCAAAGACTGGCCGCGCTGACAAATTTTTCGTGCGCCGGATTTTCGATGTTCTCGCGGGCGGGAGCGCTCAATTGCGGATCGTTGCCGATGAACCAAAGCAGCGCGTGCGTGTCCAGCAGCAGCTTCATTTCATGTAATCTTTGAAGTCATCCAGCGGTGCGTCGAAATCCGGCGACATCCAGATTTTTCCCGGCAAACTTCCGGCGTGCGCCTGCGCGTGCGCGTGCGCGGCGGAAAGCTTCGCCTTCGGCTCGCCATTCTGCGTGATGGTGAACTCCTCGCCGCCCGCGACCTGTTTGAGCAAATCCGCGAGCGTGGCCTGGGCTTTTTCAAGGGCGACCGTTTGCATAACGCTAAAACTTTAACCCGCCTCCCCGCGCAAGGCCAATTCTTTTCACGAGGCCGATTTGCGGGCGCACGCGCGCGGGCAGCCGCGTCCCGCAATGCGGGATCAGATAAAACGAGCGCGACGTCGCCTTGAGCAAATCGGTCGGCGATTTTTTTAGCGCATTTACTTTATTAGTCATTTCCACCGCTGAAGAAAATGTCGTCACTGGCGCGAAGAATTGTAACACCCGGTTCTATTACTGACGGGTTAGCGCTTCCGCCATTGACCGCCACTCTGAAACCCCATCGGCCTAAAAAACTGCTACCCCAATCCACATAAACTACGCCATTTGCTTCGGAGATAGACGAAGGCCCGCCGTGAACTTTAAGAAAGGGATATTTTTCTTTTAAACTTGTTTTCAACACATCCAAATCTTCATGTATGAATACCTTGTCTCCAGCAACAGGACTCTGGTAGGGGAGAGAAAGCTGGTCAATGTCACGCGCAAATTGTCGCAGAGTGTCGAGGCTGTAATCCCGCAATATCCGGTCTCGTAATCCATGTATAATCACATTGTCAGGACGAAGCATTATACGTGCAAGCCCTGTCAAAACTAAAAGTCCAATCAACATGGCCGTCGTCCAAAGACGATCCTTTCTCTGGATCATGGAGATAATCCAAGCAATCAAGAGAACGGGAAACATCAAAAATCCAATCAGCCAAATTGTCGTTCTGAAAACAAAAAATGGAAACTGCGTCACGTAACAGCCGAACCAGTAATAAAAAGCATACCTCAAAATCAGGCAGATGATCGCCAAAACGAGAGCAAGAAGAGAAGTTCGTTTAGAAATGAACTTCATAAAAATGGCGGTTCATATTTTCACGAAAGTTGTTCCCGCCAGCGCGCCAGTTGCTTCGCGACTTCTTTTGTTCCCGGTGCGCCGGTCAGATTCCGTTTGGCCATCGCGCGTTGCAAATCGAATACGCCCAGCGCGTCACGTCCGAATTTTTTGTCCGCGGATTGCAATTCCGCGAGCGTGAGCCGGTTGAGCGGCTTGCCGGTTTTTTCCGCCAGCGCCACGACTGCACCCACAGCGTGATGCGCCTGCCGGAAAGGCAGGCCTTTGCGCACGAGATAATCTGCGAGGTCGGTCGCCAGCAGCGCCGGGTCGCTTGCGGCGGCGGCACAGGCGGTGCGGTTCACCTTCGTATTTCTCAACATCCCGGCCATGAGCCGGGCGGTGGCGCGGACGGTGTCGGCGGTGTCGAACACCCGTTCCTTGTCCTCCTGCAAATCGCGGTTGTAGGTCATCGGCAGGCCCTTGAGCAGCGTGAGCAACGCGACGAGGTTGCCGATGACGCGGCCGGATTTGCCACGCGCGAGTTCGGCGATGTCGGGATTTTTCTTTTGCGGCATGAGCGACGAGCCGGTGGTGTAGGCGTCGGCGATCTTGATGAAATTAAATTCCGCGCTCGCCCAGAGAATCACATCTTCCGCGAGCCGCGAAATGTGAACCGCGAGCAAAGCGCCGGCGGCGCAAAATTCGACGGCGAAATCGCGGTCGCTGACGGCGTCCATGGAATTTTGCGTAAGCTGCGGCTTGCCGCTGGCATCCACGAAGCCGAGCAGTTTGGCGACAAACACGCGGTCGAGCGGCAGCGTGGAACCGGCAATCGCGCCGCTGCCGAGCGGGCAGACGTTCACACGCGAGTGGCAGTCCCAGAGACGTTCGCAGTCGCGTTCGAGCATTTCGACGTAAGCCAGCAGATGATGCGCAAAATAAACGGGCTGCGCGCGTTGCAAATGTGTGTAGCCGGGAATCAGCACGCTGGTATTTTTTTCGGCAAGCCTGACAAGCGCGCGTTGCAGACCGGCGATTTCACCGAGCAGTAAAACGATTTCGTCGCGGAGCCAGAGGCGCATATCCAGGGCGACCTGGTCGTTGCGTGACCGGGCGGTGGGAAGTTTTGCGCCCGCCGGAACGCGCCTCGTCACCGCGGCCTCGATGTTCATATGCACGTCTTCAAGTTCGGCCTGCCACCGGAATTTTCCGGCTTCAATTTCGCGGGCGATGGATTTGAGTCCACGCGCAATGGCGCCGGCTTCAGCTTTTGAGAGCACGCCGATTTTGCGGAGCATGGCGGCGTGGGCGAGCGAGCCGAGGATGTCGTGCCGCCACAGCCGCCAGTCAAAAGAAACGGATTCGGTGAATTGTGCCACGTCCGCGCCGGGGCCGCGCGCGAAGCGTCCGCTACGGGAAACGGGAGAGATTTTTTTCATGCGCTTAAATTTAACCGCCGATGGGGACAGGTTTTGAGATGCGGCGGCAAAATTCAATCCCAAAGACGCAAAAAAACCTTAAAAAACTTCGTTGCTGCCGGCGGGAGAATATGGAATGTTTTTTGAAGAAACCATGAGCGAGTTCACATATGCCTGTCCGGTGTGCGGCCAGCACATCAAGTGCGATTCGACGCAAAGCGGCACGACGATGGAATGCCCGACGTGCTTCCAGAAGATTGTTGCACCCCAGGCACCCGCGACAGACGACCCCAAATTCATCATCACCGGCACAAAAGTGGGCGAACGTCCCGTCCCGGCGGCGGTGGCAAATGCCGGTGCGGCGCCCGCTCCCATACCCGAAAAAAGTTTTCCCGGGCCGGCCATTATTTTTATCGTTTTGTTCTGTGTTGCGGCAGTGGGGCTGTTTGCGTTCCATGGAAAGATTTTCAAGTCCACCAGCCAGCAGGCCGGCCCGGTTGCCAACGCAACGGGCGGGCAACCAACGCCCGTGAAACCGCCCAAACCCGCCGTCGTTGCGCCGCCGGCCGATGACGCGCGTTGGATGTTGAACCTCGAGGCGGCGACGATTCCCGATTCGCCGGCGGCGGGGCGCATCCACGGACAGGATTTCATCGTTGAGCGCGCCAGTTTTCAGAATGGCACGCTGACGTTGCGCCGGGGCACGCGCGGGCCGGTGGACTTTGGCATCACAATCAATTTCAGCGGGGCGCATGCCGAGGCGCTGGCCACCCAGTCCATCAATGTCACCACCAACACCGACGAAGCGGCGCGCGTGACGTTGCGCTGGGACAATGACGCGAATTCCGGCCGGAACAGTTTTGACACCGGTTACGCGCTGCGGCTGGAGTTCGGCCTGCTGGACAACAATCATCTGCCGGGGAAAATTTATCTTTGCACGCCGGACGCCGAAAAAAGTTACCTGCTCGGGACCTTCACCGTCGAGGTCCGCAAACCCAAACCGCCCAAGCAAAAGTGAAGCGCGGCGCGGACTTGCCAGCGGCCTGAACTCACCCGAAACTGGGGCGGGTGAACATCGAACTTCTCAACACCGGCAGCGAATTGATGCTGGGTCGCGTGCTGAACACGCACCAGCAATGGCTCTGCCGCCACCTTGCGGATCTTGGTTATGTCGTGACACGCCAGGTTGCCGTGCCGGACACGGCGCCCGACATCCAATCCGCCGTTCGTGAGGCGTTGAGCCGCGCGGATTTGATCATCACCACTGGCGGTCTTGGCCCAACTTCCGATGATTTGACGCGTGATTTGATTGCGCAGCTTCTCGGCAAAAAATTGCGGCTTGATGATGCGATGCTCAATCACATCAAAAGACGTTTTGCGGTGCGCCGCCTGCCGATGCCAAAAAACAACGAGGTCCAGGCGCTCGTGCCCGAAGACGCGATGGTGCTGGCAAATCCGAACGGCACCGCACCGGGGCTGGCGATGAAAATCACGCCGTCGGAAGGACGAGTTATACGAGTCCCAAATCCAAATCAAGTTGGGGACTCGCAGAGCTCGCCCCTCCGAACGCAATGGCTGGTGATGCTGCCCGGCCCGCCGCGCGAGTTGCGCCCGATGTTCGACAATTTTGTCGTGCCATTGCTCCGGCGCGAATTCCCGCTGGCAGCGCCGTTTGTCTGCCGCACGTTGCGGACGAGCGGCATCGCCGAGTCTCTGGTGCAGGAGAAAATCCAGGAACCATTGGCTGCGCTCGCGGTCGCCGGGCTTGAAATCGGCTATTGCGCGCGGACGGGGCAGGTGGACGTGCGATTGTCGGCGCGCGGCGGGAACGGTAAAAAAATTGTCCGCGCGGCGGAAGCGATCGTTCAAAAAATTCTTGGCGCGCAGATTTACGGTTTTGACGATGAGAAAATGGAAACGGTCGTCGTCCGGCTTTTGACCGGACGGAAGAAAACTTTGGCGATTGCCGAGTCCTGCACCGGTGGTTGCATCGCGCATCGCGTGACGAATGTGCCGGGCGCGTCGGCGGTTTTTCCCGGCGGGTGGGTGGTTTACAGCAACGAATCGAAGCAAAAATTTCTCGGCGTTCGCGCCGAAACGCTGGCGGCTCACGGCGCAGTGAGCGAAGCGGTGGCGCGCGAAATGGCCGAAGACGCGCGGTTGCAACTCGGCGCGGATTTTGCCATTGCCGTCACGGGCATCGCCGGGCCGGGCGGCGGAACAAAAGAAAAACCGGTGGGGACGGTTTTCATCGGGCTGGCCGGAGAGTTTGGAACGGTGGTTGAGCGCAAATTTAATCCTTATGAGCGCGAGACATTCAAGGAAGTCACGGCGTGGCAGGCATTGGAAATGCTGCGTGTGCGGTTGGTTTGTTCTTGAGGGCAAAAAAAATTGGAGTAGAGTAGCGCCGTTCAACGTCTTTGCTTGAATTGAACAGAAAGGTTGATTTCCGGACATGGCTTTGATCACGGAACCATTGATTGCCAAGAGCAATCCCGTTGAGGGCGACAGCACGACGTTTCGCAAACGCCGCGGCACGTTGTTGATTGTGGACGACGAGGACGGGCCGCGGCAGTCGCTGCGGGTCATTTTCAAGGACGAATACGATATGCTGATGGCCGAGGACGGGCCAACGGCGATTGAGCTGGCGCAGAAGCATCTCATTGACGTGGCGGTGCTGGACATTCGCATGGCCGGCATGTCGGGGATCGATGTTTTGGAACGCCTCAAATACGTGAACCCGAGCATCGAGGTGATCATGATGACGGCGTTTGAAACGACAGATACGATTCGTCAGGCGTTGCGGCTGCGCGCATGCGATTACATCAACAAGCCGTTCGACCTTGCCACCATCCGCGCTGCCGTCAGCCAGGCAATGCAACGGCGCACGCTCGAAAGTGAAATTCACAGCAGCGCCGAAAAAGTGCAGGAATTGCTTTCCGAACTGCAAAACCAGAAGGTCGAGGAGCAAATTGCCAAAACGCGCGGCGACATTTACGCCAGCATCATCCACGACATCAACGGTCCGCTGACGGTCATTTCCGGTTTCGTGCAGGTGCTCAACCAGCGCCTCAATCGCGTGTCGCGGCTGGAAATGGAGGACTTGGAATTCATCAAGGACCGCCTGCGCATCATCGCGCGGCAGGTGGGGAATTGCGTGGAAATTTCCCGGCGCTACCTCGGTTTTCTCCGCCGTCAATCGGAGGAAGCCCCGCGCGTGAGCGTGAATCAATTGTTCAAAGACCTCGAACAACTCATCCGCGTTCATCCCGGCCGGAGCGACAACGAATTCAGCGTTCAGCCGATGGCCGAAGACCTTGGCGTCAAAATGAACGGCACCGACGTCATCCAGATTTTGCTGAACCTCGCCGTCAATGCCTTTCAATGCGCGCCGTTGAGTCATCGCGTCGAGGTCGGCGGTGAAATCTTGCGCGAGCCGCTCGATTTGACTGCGTTCAAGGACGGGCCAAACGACCGGCTGCTGAACGTCGAGAGCATGGACAATACCGCCCCGCTGGTGAAGTTGTGGGTGCGCGACACCGGGCCCGGCATCCCGGTGGAAGTGCTGCCGAAAATTTTCCAGCCTTACTTCACCACCAAAGGCCCGCGACAGGGGACCGGCCTCGGTCTCAACATCGTGCAGCGGCTCATCAAGGAAGGGAAAGGCGCATTACACGTTCACACGCGGCCGGGCGAAGGGACGACGTTCACGATTTATCTGCTCGGCGCGAATCTGGCGAAGTAAATGTGAAATATGCGCGCCAAAGGTTTCATTGTGTTCAGTTTGATCGCTGCGGTCTGGGCCGCGCGTGCGGATGAAAAGCTGCCGGTGCTCAACGCCGGCAGCGAGGTTTACAGCAACGTGACGGTTACCACGGTCACGGCCACGGACATCTACTTCACCTACGCCAAGGGAATGGCCAATGTGAAACTGAACAAGCTCGACCCCGCGCTGCAAAAGCATTTCGGTTACAATCCGAAGAAGGCGGGCGAGGTGAAACAAAAGCAAGTTGCGGCCAACACCCAATACCGCATTCAAGCCATCAATCAACCTTCGTCACGACCGCCGGCTGCTGCAGGCACAGCGCAGCCGTCATCTGCGGGACAGGCTTCAGAATTGTCATGGGGCACCGACTTGTCCACGGCCTTGAATCAGGCGCGGTCGGAAAACAAGATGGTGCTGATTGATTTCACTGGTTCAGATTGGTGTGGCTGGTGCATTAAATTCGACCACGATGTGCTGTCCACGGACAAATTCGCCGGCTACGCCAAAAGCAAGCTCATGCTGGTGAAGCTGGATTTTCCGCACCACAAACCACAGAGTGATGCACTCAAACGGGCCAATCAGGAACTGGCCACGAGATACCACGTTGACGGATTTCCAACATACGTGCTGTTGAATTTCGCGGGTAAGGAACTTGGCCGGCAGGTCGGGTATGCGGAGGGCGGCCCGGATGCTTTTATCGCCGAGCTGGATGGGTTCAGCAAACGTTGATTGGCTGGCGCGCCCGCGCCCGCGGTTATTGAATCAGCCTTCAGGGTTGTCGAGCAATTCTTGCAAACGAGTGCGCACCGCCGCCGGCACCCGCTCCAGCCAGCTTTCGTCCACCAATCCCACTTCCATCAGGTCGCGCAGATGCACGCGGTCCTTGTCGCGGAATGAAGTGAGTTTCATTCGTACCAGGGCGTCGAGTGAAAGCAGGCGGAAGGTTTCCGTTTTCTCCGACTCGAAAACATCGGGCGCTGGCGCGGTATAGTCGGGCCGGACTTTTTCAGCGGCAAAAACAATGTGAACAGCGACACGCGCCTTTGCCTCCGGCCCGTCAAGAAACATGTCCATGCCCGCCGCGTGACGATAAACAAATCCGGTTTGTTCCAGCGCCTCGCGCGCCGCACGCAAGTCTGCCCGGCGCAATACAATGTCCACGTCCTGCGTGTTCCGCACCGCGGCTTCATCCACGCGGGAAACCCAGGCGGCCACGGCGTTTCCACCCGCCACGGCGTAAGGAATTTTGGCCTGCTCCAAAGCGCTTGCTGCACGAAGCAAACGCCGGCGCACATTTTCAACCGCGTTATTCATACGTTCCCAGGAAACTTCGTTGTATGTAGCAATGGCCATCTGACGTCCAGTTAATTTCCCAAATACTCCCGCGGATCAACAATCTTTCCGGCAATCGCGCTCGCGGCCACGGTCATCGGCGAGGCGAGGAACACCTGCGATTCCTTGTCGCCCATGCGGCCGGGGAAATTCCGGTTCGTCGCGCTGATGCACTTGATGCCGGCCTGGTTGATGCGGCCAAAGGTGTCCACCGGCCCGCCAAGACACGCGGCGCATCCGGCGTTCTCCGTCATCTGCACCCCCGCGCTCACGAGAATTTGCCAGACGGTTTCGTTGCCCCAATACGTCGTCTGCAAATCGCGGACGATTTCCGGTGTCGCGGGCACGCCGAACGTGTCAATTGTCACGTGCTTGCCGCGCAACACACGCGCGCACTCCACAAAATCGCTCGTCTTGCCGCCGGTGCAGGAACCCACATAGGCGCGGTCGAGCTTGATGTGACCCATCTCCTTCGCCTTCTTGCGCTGGCCCGGATCGGGATGGCACGCAACCGTCGGTTCGAGCTGGTCGAGATTCACGACGAGTTCGTAAACAAACTTCTGGTCCTTGTCCGGCGCGACGGGTTCGTAAGTGGATTTCGTGCCGTTCAATTTCACGCGCGCGTCCACGTATTCCGCCGTGCGCGCGTCGAATTCAAAAATGCCGTTTTTGCCGCCGGCTTCGATGGCCATGTTCGCGACGGTCATGCGGTCGTCCATGGAAAGCGACGCCGTGCCGGGGCCGTCGAATTGCAGCGCGCGATACGTCGCGCCGTCGAAACCGATTTCGCCGATACAATGAAGGATCACGTCCTTCGCCATCACGCCCGGCTGCAATTTGCCTTCGAGGCGGAAATGCATCGTCTCGGGGACCTGGATGAGCAACTTGCCGGTGCCCATGACGAAGCCGGCATCCGTGTTGCCGATGCCGGTGGCGAACAGGTTGAACGCGCCCGCCATGCACGTGTGCGAGTCCGTGCCGAACAAGATTTCGCCCGGGCGCGTGTGGCCCTTCGCCGGCAGCGCCGTGTGGCAGACGCCGGCGTAACGTGAACCGTATTGCCGGTTTAACATTCCCTTTTTCGGGTCGAAAACCCAGTGGCCGTTTGCGTCGTCAATCACGTCGTAGAAATACGGGATGCCCTGTTCGCGCACGAAATCGCGGAGGATGTCCACGTTGCGGTTCGAGAGCGAGTCGGCGGTGAAAATGTAGTGGTCGGGGATGATGACGATTTTGTTTTTGTCCCAGACTTTGGCGGTCTTGCCGAACTCGCGTTTAAACACGCCGATGGTGCCCGGCCCGCAAACATCGTGGGTCATGAGCACGTCGGCGTTCACCCAGATGTTGTCGCCGGCCTGCACAGGCGCCTTGCCCGCAGCCCGGGCGAGAATTTTTTCCGTCAAAGTCATAGGCTGAACACAATAGCCGACCTGCGGATGGACTTCAACTGAACAAAAGCGGATGAAATGTTAAGCTTGATGGAAATTCAGATTATTACTCGATGTTTAGCGAAAGCAACAGCGAGCAAAACCTGGCGAATTTGAGAATTGGCAGGAACTTCCTGACTGATAGAAAAGGCGCAATCAAATTTGTTCTCTTTGAAAAAACCAGAATTCCATTTTGAGATGCCGGCCACTTTTTTATCATCGCAAAAGATTTCGCCGCCTTTGATTTGTAGAAGGAAAGACTCGCCTTGTTTCTCTGGAATAAAAGTGAATTTCGTTCCTATAGCAAAATTTTTCTTTTTCAATTTGCCAGGAAGCGAGTCCCAGTGATCGGAAATTTTTACGGTTGGACCCCCAAAAGTCAAAGTTGCACTGCCGCGAGCAATACGAAGCGCTTGTTCTTTGCTGCCGGGAATGCTTGCTACAAGATTAAATTCCGTTCCTTTGTCGTGTCTTCCACCAAAAAGCCGGGCAACTTTTGTCAACGCTCCAATATCTGGCTCTCTACATTCAAGAAGAATCTGGCGAGATTCAGGGTCATAAACATCAAGTTTGTCAGCCGTCTTTGCTTCAAGCTTTCCAACGGCTTTTTTAACGAAGAAGAGATTGCGGTTGAGAATATCCCCAATAGTTTTTTCAGACACAGGCTTATTGCAGAAAGAATTAGTATTTGATAAAAACCAAGCAAGAGAATTGTTCTTGCTTCACCTTCACCCGAAACGCACCGCCTGACTCCGTCCGAAACCTTTTTGAACCTGCTTCGCGGCCCGGCGCCCGTGCTGGCGCTCGCGCCGGTGATTTTGCCTTTGTAGAATTCTTCGCGAGATTCGCCGATTTCAATCAAAGCATCTGATTTTGTCGGGATTATGATTTTGCGGCATTATTCCTGCTGTATGCGAGCGGCTTATGCGAAGGAAAGTACTGGTTGTTGAAGATGATCCGGATCAGCTTGAAGTCACCCGCTTGAGTTTGAAGGCAGCCGGTTTTGCCATCGGCACTGCCGCCAATGGCATTGACGCCCTCAAAAAGGCCCGGACGGTGTCACCCGACTTGATTCTACTGGATGTAATGATGCCCGGATTGGACGGGTTCGCCGTTTGCGAAACCTTGCGGGGAAATCCCGCCACAGCTTCCATCCCGATTCTCATGCTGACCGGTTTATGCAGCCATATCAGCCAACTCGTCGCATTTGAGTCCGGCGCCACCGATTATCTTATAAAACCATTCCATCCGGAAGAACTTGTCTCAAAAGTGGAAAAGTTGCTGGGTCGATCCCAGCGCCTCCTGGCGGGCCGAACCAATCCAGAGAGAAAACCCTCCCACCCGCACAAAAAATCCTCGCCCGCTTCGTCCGGTGACAAATGAAGCGATTGACCAGAGATGCCATTTCGGGCGGGCGGGCTTTGGGGGGTTGAAGCGGCAAAGGATTTTTCAACCGCGCCTTACGGTTTTACCTTCACTCGAAACCCACCGCGGCAGTAATTTTTCCCGGTTGCCATTGTAAAACTCCGCGCTGGCGAAAAAACTAACCCCGGCTCCGATAGAGTGCGACCAGGGCGGCGCCAATGGCTTGTGAAAGGTCGCCCAAGACGGCGGGAACGATTTTTATCTGCTGGCGCTGGGCGGGCCAGAGGTAGGGCCTGGCGGTTTCGCGGACAATCCGCAGGTAACGTTCGCGAAATTCCGGCGAGGTGACCTCGGCATCCATCAACCCGCCGCCGATGACCACGAATTGCGGATCCAGAGCCATGGCCAGGTTCGCCACGTGCAGTCCCATGGCGCGGGCCTGGAAGTCAAAAATTTCAACGGCCAACGGGTCGCCCTTTTGCGCGAGACCGCGCAGGGACAAAACCTTTTCCTTGGCGCTGGCGGTGGATCGGGCCAGTTCATGGTTTGGGTATTTGACAATTTTATCGGCCAGCAAATACGGCAGGCCGGAGAGGGTGGTGTAAGCTTCGATGCAACCCCAGTCCCTGCCGCAGCCACAGGGGAATGGTTTGACGCCCAGGAGATGCAACGGTGCGGGCATGTGTGCGGTTTCCATGCCCGCCAGGGTGTCCCCCTCAAGTGGCAGGCCGTTTTGATCAATGAAAGCGCTGCCCAGACCGGAACCCGGAGCCAGCATCAGCACGGAAGCCCGGGTGTTGCCGCGGGCATATTGCGCCTCGGCCACGCCGCCGTATTTGCCATCATTACCCATAATCAATGGCAACAGACGCCCGGCTTGTATGGCCAGCGCCTGACTGTAAGCGGCGTGAACGTCCCAGCCCGCAAAGCTGGCGGGCAGATTGGCCGAGCGATCCAGCACACCATAACGCTGATACGGACCGGGAATGGCCAGGCCCACGCCCCTGATTTGCTGCCAGCTCAACCCGTATTGTTGGAGATATTCGTTGACGGCCGCCACCCAGCCCGCCACCACCGCGTCAGGTCCATTCTGGGGATTGGTGGGTCTTTGCAGCAGCTTGGTGGAGACGGTCTGGCCATCTTCCCAAACGGCGCCAACCTTTGAAGTTGTCGCCCCGCTGTCGGTGCCGATAAAAATATTCCGTTTCGCGTTCATTGTTAAATTGCAAAAAACCCCGCCCGCCGGATGGAGGCGCCAGGGTTTGTCTTGCGGCTGCCGCAAGAGGAAGCCCGGAACAAAAATGAATGGCAAGAATTTATTCTTAAACCGCCGATTTACTTCACCTTCATCCGGAATTCGCTCGCATTCGTGATTTTTCCCAGATCGCCGCCGTAAAATTCTTCGCGGTATTCGTCGGTTTCGAGCAGGTGCTGGCACAGCTCCTTTTTGTCGCGCTTGATGATGAACTTGAGTTCGTCGAGGTCGTCCGACCAGCGGAAGCCGTTGAAAAATTCCGCGCCGGCAAACTGTGTTTTATACAGCGCGGTTTGCGAGTAGCACGTGCCGAGGTAAAGCTGCTTGCAGCCGCGTCCGGCAAACAACTCCACCGCCGAGGTCATTATGAACATGCCGAGGTTGCGCGCGTAGTAGTTCAGGTCGTAGAACGCGTAGTAATAATAGGCGAGTTCCCGGCCCTCGATATAAAGCGTCGCCGCGCCGATTTCCGCGCCGGTCTTCGCGTCGGTGAACACGAGCAGATGCGAAATGATGGGCGAAGCGAACAATGCGTCGAGCCGCTCGAACGTCATCACGTCCTTGCCGAATTTGATGTCGGCGTAGGTCTTGAAAAATTCACGGCGCTCCGGCGTGTAATTATATTTGTCGCGCGGCACGAGCTTCACGTCAATGCCCGCGCCCTTGCGCAGGATCCGGCGGTTTTCGGACGACGGCTTGAACTTCGCCAGGTTCACCCGCACCTGCCGGCAGAGATAAAAGCGGTCGAGGTTGCGCGACGACGGCAGGAAGCCCGCGTTGAAAATGTCCGACGGTGTTTCGCCCGCCTCCGGCACGGCCCAGATGGCATACGGAAACTGGTAGTGCTCGTAGTCGGAATTTTGTTCGGAGAAAAGGAGTTTCATTTGAATTTTAATCCCAAGCTGCGCCGCACTTCGGCGCGCAATGAGCGGCAATGTTTCAAAGCGAGCCTGGCTTCAGCCAAAGTGGCGTTGTCTCCGGGATAACGGAAGCTCACCGCATATTCGGTCAGTCCTTTGGCCGCCGCTTCGTAAGCTTTCCACAGCGGTTCGACGGGCAGCAGCAGATGCAACAAGACTAAGACTACCAGGTCGTGGGTTTTGGGGAAAGGCAGGCCCGCTTCAAACAGTCGGGCCTTGAAATATTTTTCAATGGTCTGCTGACAGTGAAAACACGCGGCGTCGTAAACGCGCTGCTGGTGGCGGCGCATGATCTGGGAGGCGACCAGAAAATCTCCCTCGGCTTTCTCCACCCAATCACGCGTCAGGGGCTTCATAAAGCACTTTGCCGAGGTCGAGAATTTCCCGGGTGAAACAGTCTCCCCAGGCCGCCCGCTTGGAAATGAAGTTGGGAGTCCGCACCAGCAGGTCGAGCGGGAAGCCGGCGGGAATCGCGAGCCGGATCCGCAGGGACATCCGTTCACCGCGATACCGCGTGCGGTTCATGACGACGAGCAGGTCCACGTCAGAATCTTCCGTGGGCTTCCCGTAGGCGTATGAGCCAAACAGGATGATTTTACGGGGCTGAAACCGCTTCGCCACTGCGGTGCAAAAGGCTCGAATCTTGGCTCGTTCAACCATGTGTTTAGCGTAGTCCTGTGGCGGCAAATTGGCGAGCGGCTTTTTGTTCGCCATTTACAGATTTTCTCCGCAAGCGCAACCGCCAGCTGGTGAGCACTTCGTAGCTCACCGAGTTTTTCAGCTTCGCCATGTCATGCACGGTGATTTCCTCGCTGCCCTGGCGGCCCATGATGACGGCTTCGTCCCACATCTGCGCTTCGGGGATGTCCGTGATGTCCACCATCAGCGCGTCCATCGCGATGCCGCCGACGAGCGGGGCGCGCCGGCCGCGGATGAGCGCGCCGCCCTGGTTGCGCACGCGCGGAAAACCGTCGCCGTAACCGATGGGCAGCACCGCAATCCGCCGCTCCGCCGGCGCGGCGTAACGCATGCCGTAACCGACCACTTCGCCGGGTTTCAATTTTTGGATTGCCGCAATGCGCGCTTTCACGGACATGACCGGCTCGATGCCGGGAATCCGCCGGCAGACCGACGATGGGAAAACGCCATACATCAAAATCCCGACGCGGACCATGTCGAGATGCGCGTGCGGCAGATCGAGGAACCCACCGCTGTTGCAGGTGTGGCGCAGCTTCACGGAGATGCCCCGCGCGGCCAGCCCTTGGAGGACTTCGTTGAAACGGGAGAACTGGAGGTTGGCAAACGTCTTGTCCGTTTCGTCCGATTGCGCGAAGTGCGTCATCACGCCTTCGAGCGAGAGCGATTTCTCGGAGCAAATTTGTTCGATGAGCGGCATGGCCTCGTCCCAGCGCACGCCGAAGCGGCTCATACCGGTGTGAATTTTCAGATGCACCGGCACACGCTTGCTGGCATGTGCGGCCGCGTGGGCGAGTTTGCGGACGGTATGAGGTTCATTGACGCAGACGGTCAGATTGTGTTCCACGCACCACGGTAATTCGGCTTCCTGCCGTTCGCCCAGCAGCAGCAGCGGCGCGGTGATGCCGGCGTCGCGGAGCGCCACCGCCTCTTCCAACGTGCTGAGGCCAAACCCCCAGGCGCCTTCCTCGAGCGCGATGCGCGCCACGTCGAGCGCGCCGTGTCCGTAGGCCTCGTCCTTCACGACCGCCAGCAACTGCACATTGCGCGGCAGATCGCGGCGGATGAGTTGAAGATTGCGGCGCAGCCGCGCGAGGTCAATTTCAACCCACGCCGGTCGCAGTGGAAAACTTGTTGAATCAAAGTCCATTAAATTACTGGGAACTGTTTAACCACGAATCGTGCCAAATGACACGAAAAATTCGCTCTGAGAAAAGTGATCTGTTAGCGGACTTGCGCCGCTGTAAAATGTATTTAACCTCGCGCCAATTAAGGCATTTCGAAATGACCAAACCAACGAACTTGATGAACGACTCATTCAAGCATTTTATTGCATGGTTGGTGGCGTTGTTTTTGGTCGTGGTGAGCGCACAACTATGCGTGGTGCAGCTTTATGGGTCGCCACTTCCGATGTGGGACCAGTGGTTTGAGGCCGACTGGTTCTTCAGGCCGTGGCTGGAAGGTCATCTGACATGGGAACACTTTTTTGCGCCCTTTAATGAGCATCGGATTCTCTTCACGCGCCTGCTCGATCTGGGCGTCATCTGGCTGAACGGGCGATGGGAGCCTTTGTTGCAAATGACGGTCAACGCATTCATTCACGCGGCCTTTGTTTGCGGACTGGCATTTTGCCTGTGGGATTTTCTGGGGCGAAAAAACGGATGGTTCGTCTGTTTTCTGCTGGCGCCATTTTTCGCGCTGCCCTATGCCGCAGAAAACGCCCTTTGGCCGATGAATTCCCAACAATATTTCATGAGCCTCTTCTGGTTGGCGACACTGGCTGGACTCGGGTTTGGAAAACCGGGCAGCCGGCGGTGGTGGTTCGGATTGACCGCGGCAATCATGGGTTTGTTTACCATGGCTTCAGGTTTGCTCGCACCCGTGACTGTTGGCGGATTGACGATTTTGCGCGCCATCAAACATCGGCGGATGGAAAAGGGAAATTTAATTACGCTCGTTTCCTGCCTGGCTGTCATTGGGTTGGGTTTGGCTCTCCGCGTTACGATGGAAGAGGACCGTCCCTTGCGGGCGCATACGTTGATGGAATTCACCTCCGCCTTGGCGCGCAACCTGACTTGGCCGTTTTTTCGCACTCCGGAAATGGTGTGCCTGATTCCCTTGCCCCTGGCTTTCCTGGTGGCCCTGTATTTTCGGCCAAACTTTCCGGAACCGCGGGTGGCCGAGTTTCTGCTGGCATTGGGACTGTGGGGCGGCTTGCAATCAGCCGCGCTTGCCTATGGACGCGCGAATTATGGGGACATTATTCCGGCCAGCCGGTACATGGACGTGTTGAATATCTTTGTCATTGCCAGCCTTTTCGCAACGGTGTTGCTCCCGCAGTTATGGCCGCACGGCCAGTTTCCAAGTTGGGCCGGAATGCTGTTGCCGCTGGTTTTTGCCGGCGTCATTTTTTTCGGCCTTTGCCGGATTTCACAAATTGTGGTGGACAATCTTTTGATTCCCACCCGCATGATGAACCTGGTGGCGGAAGAACGCGTGGAAACATTCATGGTCACGGGTGACGCGGCCGGATTTCTTGAAAAACCCACCGTACGCCCGGACCCAAAGCTGGTCCTGCAAGTGCTGAACAATGCAAAACTGCAGACCATCATGCCCGCAGTGTGTCTTCCGCCATCGTCCGCTCAAATCCCGGGTCGGTTGGCCGTCCTTTCGCAGTGGCTGCTGCGCCATTCCATGCCGATATTGATGTGCGGGCTGGTCTTGTTTGTCAGTCTGTGCGGATACGGGCTGGCGCGCGGGACCCCGGGTTTGGCGCGGGCGAATCCGGCGGGAATCATCGTCTTGCTGGCCGGCTTGGCGGCCCTTGGCTTTGTTTGGTCGAAACGTTCGCTCCAACGCGAATCGGTTGAATATGCGCTCCAGCGCGAACTGGCGGTGCATTTCAAGTCCGTGGACAACTTTAAGCGCGCAGCGATACACGAACACAAGGCGGAGGCGTTAAAACATCAAGGGAATTCAGATGGTGCCCGGCGGCCATAAACTTTTCCCGATGTCCGTCCGGAAATAGCTCCCGACAACCCGGATTTTGCGGATGTTCGCATAGGCCTTCGCCACCGCCGCGTCGAGCTTGGGCGCCAGCGCAATCACGTCCGCAATGCGATGGCCGGTGGACATGAGCTTTTTGTCCGCGCCGCGCGCGACCTCATTCCACCAAACGTCGCAATCGAATTTCCCGTCCACTTCCAGCGGCAGATGCGGGCTGCGCACCTGGATGAAGGGATAGCCGTAACCGGCCAGCGTGAGCGAACAGCCGAAATTGAGTTTTTCGTTGAACTGCAGGTCCAGCTTCTGGTTCTGCGCGGTCCGCAAAACAACTTCCGCCGGATGCTTGAGCATCCGCAAGATCATCGGGCCGGAAGTGACGCCGATGCGGATGTTGTATTCGATGACGTGCCATCGGCCGCCGCGCTTGATGGCGGTGACCTGCAACGGGCCGTTGAATTTTGCCGCGCGCAACCAGGGCAGCAACGGATGGATGAGTTTTCGCGCCAGGCCGTATTTGTCGTCCGGATCGCGTTCGACCAACCCGCCGAGCGGTGCGCCGGCCACAACGCCCTGGTTGTCATTGAAGGCGTATTTGTATTCCTGGTTCGTTACGAGCGAATAAATCTCACCGCCGCTCACCAGCACGATGTGTCCGGCCTCGGCGCGACCGAGATATTCCTGCAAAAAAACCCCCTCGGCATAATTGACGTGCCGCAGCCACGCGCGGGTGTCCTCAACCGTCTCGCACAGAATCGTGTGAATCGGGCTGGTCGGCGAGCAGAGCGGATTTTTGATGACAAACGGCTGCGGATGCCGCGCCAGAATTTTTTCGGCCTCCAGGCGGTTTGAGGCAACGTAGGCTTGGGGGAAGGGAATTTTGAAGTCCGCGCACAATTTGCGGGCGAAGTCGCGCTCACGCTCAATCCGCATCGCCTCGCGCGTGGGACTGAAAATGCCAACACCCGACTGCATCAAATCCTCCGCCCAGGGTTGCAACGCCCAATCAATGGACTGCGGGATGACGACCTCAATGCCGTTTTTCTTGAGCAGTGGCACCGGGCTGGGAAAGGCGTTGCGCGAAAAGGTTGGCCCGACCAGCGACGGCGGGAAATGGCCGTAATTGCGGGTAAGATAGGTTGAGATCCCGCATCGCGGGACGCCCGCGTTGGCCAGCACCGCTCCGATGCTGTGCGCGAACGAGCCGACGCCGAGGATCATGACCGATGCCGTCGTGCGCTGCCGATTGGATTTTTCCCGGACCGTTTTTTTCACTTTTATTTTTTCGGTCGCCGCTCAGTTTGGCGACGGCTGAAGTTATTTGCCTAGTTTGGAAAAACTGCGAACTTTTACAACCATGAACGATGAAATCTTGCAACGGCTCGAACGCATCGAAGCACACGCCGCCCATCTGGAACATCAGGTCGAACAGTTGAACGGGGTGGTTGTCGAACAAGGCAAGCTCGTGGAGCATTTGAAGAAACAGATGCAGCGTCAGTCGGCGGTTTTGGAAACCATGGAATTGGAACGCATCAAAGCCAACAACCCCAAGCCGCCTCACCACTAGGGCGTGTTTTCAAAATCAGCCGCCGCCAGAAAATATGCGCGGATTTGGCGGCAGCTTTTGGACTGCGCTGGCAGAGCGCAGCGGCGACAACGCTTTCGCAGGGTGGATTAGTCGGCGATCTTTTTCCAAAGCGGCGTCGCGCTCCGCTTGCCGCCGCAGTCCAAATTTGCTCGTTTCTCGACTTTGCCCGCCAATTTGCTACGTTGGTGTCATGAGTTTTGTCGCTGAATTCAATTCGTTGCCGCTGGAATCGCTCGTGAAGCGTTCGCAGTCGGCCGGCATCCAGGCCGTGCGCGAGAGCATGGCGAAGACGAAATTGTCGCTCGCCGATTTCGCGCACCTGATTTCGCCGGCGGGCGGGGAATTGCTGGAACATATGGGCCGGCGATCGCACGCGATGACGCAGCAGCGCTTCGGCAAGGTCATCCACCTGTTCGCGCCGCTTTACCTTTCCAACGAGTGCGTCAACAATTGCAAATACTGCGGCTTCTCGCGCGACAACCCGATCCTGCGCGTCACATTGTCGCTGGAGGAAGTGAAGCGCGAGGCGGCGGCAATCAAGGCGCAGGGCTTCCGCAACCTCCTGCTGGTCGCGGGCGAACATCCGAAATTTGTCTCGAACAATTACCTGCGCGATTGCATCGCCGTGTTGCATCGCGACTGGCCGGGCATTTCGCTCGAAGTCGGGCCGATGGAAGCGGCGGATTATCGGCCGCTCGTCGAAGCGGGTGCGGACGGGCTGGTGGTTTATCAGGAAACCTATGACCGCAAAGTCTATGCGGACATGCACACCGCCGGCCCGAAACGGAATTTTGACTGGCGGCTCGAAACGCCGGAGCGCGGCTACGCGGCGGGATTCCGGCGGCTCGGCATCAGCCCGCTTTACGGCCTGGCCGACTGGCGTTACGAGGCCATCAGCGTGGCGGCGCATGCGGATTATTTGCTGCGGAATTGCTGGAAGGCGCAGTTGACGATTTCCCTGCCGCGGCTGCGTCCGTGCGCGGGTGAATTCCAGCCGCTCACGCACATGACCGACCGTGACTTCGCGCAACTCGTCTGCGCGTTTCGTTTGATGTTTCCCGACGTCGGCCTGGTGCTTTCGACGCGCGAACCGGCGAAGCTGCGCGACGGTTTGGTTCCGCTCGGCGTGACGATGATGAGCGCGGGCAGCCACACCGAACCCGGCGGTTACACCGGCGCGGGCAAGGAAAAAATCCATCACACCGAGCGCGGCCGGATCGTGGAACTCGCGTCCGGCGCAAGCGAATGGGCGCCAACGCCAGAAAATGCGACGAACGCGACCGGACAGTTTCAAATTGCCGACGAACGTTCGTCGCAGGAAGTGGCGGAATTGATCCGCCGTCTCGGCTACGAACCGGTGTGGAAAGACTGGGACGCTGCTTTAACAGCTTGAACATCGAACATTGAACGCCGAACGAAGTGTGGCCAAAACTTGGATGTTCGATGTTTATCCAAAGAGAATCCGATAATGTGAACGCGCATACTGTTACTGCCAACGGCCAGCAAATCGAAACCAAGCTGCCGTGCTCGATTGAGGATTTTCTGGTCGCGCAAAACCTTTTGCCGCGCAGCGTGGTGGTGGAGCACAACGGCGAGGCGGTCGCGCCTTCGGAATTTCCCCGGCGCCAGCTTAATGCGGGCGACCGGCTGGAAATCGTCAAAATCGTCGCGGGCGGGTGAACCGGCGTTACAAAACTTTGTCGCATATGCGACAAAGTTTTGTATGGTCTTTTGCGACGGTTCAGGGAGGGTTTTCCTCAATGGCGAAATCGCGCATCGGCACCATGAACCGCGGCTGTCTCTTTTTGGACTGCGCCGGCAAAGCGTAGCGGCGACGGCGCTTTCTGAGCCTGTCGGGGCGTGGATATTGTGGATGCCTCCCCCAAAGCGGTGTCCCCCGAAGGCTTTCGGGGTTGCCACCGCACTCCAATAACCTGGCGGCAGTTCGGACGGTTCAGGGGAAGGGGAGTTGCGGAAATTTGTCTCCAAATCCGGGAGGCGGGCGCTTAAGCTGTGGCCATTATGGACTGGCTGACCAACTTACTCTGGCACAATGGCAAACTGATCGGCATTGATTGGGGTTTCTGGAAGGTCATCGGCTGGCTGGGCAACGCGGTCTTCTTCACGCGCTTTTTCGTCCAATGGTATGCCACCGAAAAGAAAAAACGCGTGGTCGTGCCGACGGCGTTTTGGTGGTTGAGTCTGGCGGGTTCGCTGCTGCTGCTGGCTTATTCGTTGCACAAGCAGGATTCCGTTTTTATTTTCGCCTACGTCTTCACCTGGATTCCTTACATTCGGAATCTCATCATCCATCGGCGGCACAAGGAAGCGCACACGGATTGCTCCGGTTGCGGCAAGAGTTGTCCGCCGCAGTCGAATTTTTGTCCGAATTGCGGCGCGCGGCTGGCGGCGACTACTTCTTAGTTTTAGGCGCGGCCGGCGCGGTGGCGGGTTGCTCCACAATCCCGTATTTTATTAGAATCGGCTGGAAGTCGGGGTGCGTGACGCCGTAAGCCGTGAGTTGCTTCACAAAATTTTCCATGCCCGCGCGTCTTTGGGCGAACGCCTGAATGATTTTTGTGGCTTGCGGTTTAATGGCGTCAATGTCTTTGCCGGTGACACTGGCCTGGCGATACAAATAGACGGTGAGCGTGCCGCTGACGACGACGAGCGCGAGCAGCAGCGTGAAAACCTGATGTCGCAAAGCGACAATCTGATCCATCAATTCGGTTTGCACGGGGCGATTTGTTTCAGATTCGTTCATGGCAATTAGCGGGTGGCGGGTTTGGCTTGAGCGAGCTGCAAGATGCGAAGAATGTCCGCGTTCGGATTTTTCTGGCTGTAGGCGAACGTGTCGTTCGCGAGCGCTTCGACACCCATGCTGTAGGCGTTGGCCTGGGTTGCCTGCATTTGAAGGGAGCGCAACGCGCGCGTGCGGAAAATCGTCTGCAGCGCGAAAATCACGCCCAAAATCGCCAGCACAGCCAGCACGAGATTTAAAGCAGTCGTAATGTTGTCATTTTTCATAAGATTACGGTGACTTTATCGAAACGGCGGTGGATGTCCACTGAATTTTTGCGGCGAAAATGAATTGATTTTACGTGGGGCGAATGGTATTGCTTTTTGTAATTCAACGACACCTAGTGGCTAAAGAAGAGCCAATTGAATTAAGTGGAAACGTTACCCAAGTGCTGCCCGGCACGATGTTTCGGGTGGCGCTGCCTAACGGTCACGAAGTGCTCGCGCATATCTCCGGCAAGATGCGCAAAAATTTCATCCGCATCAGCGTCGGCGACAAGGTCAACGTTGAGATGTCGCCCTACGATTTGAACCAGGCGCGCATCACGTACCGGCACAGCTAAACCCGAAAGAAATCCGAAATCCCACGCTGGAAAACAAAACGATGGAGGACAGATTTTGCCTGCCCGGATATTTGCATTTCGGATTTCGGCCATCGGACTTCTTCTCGCCGCGCCGTCGCGCCGTCGCAGCGGGTCGGATCTTGGATTTTGGTTTTCGGCTGAAAAATCTGTGCCGGAAGCCAAAGCCGCAGCCATTTTCTTGACGCAACACGCAACACCCAACACGATTGCCTGATGCAAATCCATTTCTTCGGCGCGACCCGCACCACGACCGGCTCGATGTATCTGTTCGAGGTCAACGGCAAGCGGTTGTTGCTCGAATGTGGTTTGTTCCAGGGCCGCCGCGAGGAATCCATCCAGCGCAATTGTTGTTTTCCATTCGACCCCAAGCAGGTGGACGCCGTGGTGTTGAGCCACGCGCACATTGATCACGCGGGCAACCTGCCGAACCTGTGCAAACAGGGTTACGCCGGCAACATCTACTGCACGTTCGCCACGCGCGACCTTTGCAGCATCATGCTCGTGGACTCCGCGCACATCCAGATGGACGACGCCGCGTTCGTCTCCAAACAGCGCGCGAAAAAACAGCTGCCGCCGGTCGAACCGCTTTACACCATTGCCGATGCGGAGAAAACGTTGCATCAATTCGTTGCCTTCAACTACGAACGCCCGTTTCTGGTTGTGGACGGCGTCACCGTCACGTTTCGCGACGCCGGACACATTCTTGGCGCGGCGCAGGTCATTGTGGATGTGCGCGAGGGCAATCGAAAATTCCGCTACCTGTTTAGTGGCGACGTGGGCCGCGGCAACGATGAAATTCTCCGCGACCCGCAACCGACCGAAAACGTGGATTATCTGCAAATCGAATCCACTTACGGCGGGCGGGAGCATTCCGTCCGCACGGACGCCGATGAAACCGTTGGCCGGCTCGTGCTGGAGACCTTGAATCAAAAAGGCAAGGTCATCATCCCGGCGTTTTCGGTGGGGCGCACGCAGCAGATTGTTTATGTGCTGCACCAGCTCACGCTCGCGGGCAAATTGCCGCGCGTGCCGATTTTCGTGGACAGCCCGTTGAGCGTGAACGCCACGGAGATTTACCGCCTGCACCCGGAATGTTTCAACGACAGCATCAACCAATTCCTGCACGAAAAGGCGAACCCCTTCGGCATGGAAAATCTGACTTACATCCGCGAGGTGGCCCATTCGATGAAGCTCAACGACCTCAAGGAACCCGCCATCATCATCAGCGCGTCGGGCATGTGCGAAGCTGGACGCATCCGGCATCATCTCAAAAACCACATCGGCGATCCGAAGAACCTGATTCTGTTCATCGGCTACTGCGCGGAAAATACGTTGGGCGCGCAAATCGTGGCCGGGCAGAACCCGGTGAACATTTTTGGCGAACCGCAGCCGGTGCGCGCCAAAATCGTTTCACTGGACACCTACTCCGGCCATGCGGACAAAAATGAATTGCGCCATTATGTCGAAAAAATTTCCGGCGACCTCAAAAAAATCTACTGCATCCACGGCGAAGAATCGCAATGTCTGGCGCACGCCGAAACGTTGCGCGCGATGAAACCAAAAGCCGAAGTCATCGTGCCGGAATACAAACAGGCGGTGGAGATTTAAGAAGGCGGAAACATCGAACATTCAACATCCAACATCGAACATCCAATGCCGCCGTCCGCAGCCCTTCATTGGATGTTGGGCGTTGGTTGTTCGATGTTGGATGTTATTGTGATTCGTCACTTGCCCATCGTCCCGTTGGGGCAAAGCAAAGGCGAGCAAATCTGAACGTGCCGGAATACAAACCGGCGGTGGAGATTTGATTCTGCGAAGAGAAATTTTATTGCGCGAGCAAACTGCGGACGGAAATGTCCTCGTCAATGTCTTCCCAATGAATTCCCACGCCGCCGCCGATGAGCCGCCAGTTTTTGCGTTGCTTGGCAGTCGCGCTGCGCAAACGCGGAAACCATTCCAGCGGCGCGGACACTTGCCGTCCGTCGGCCAGCGCCACGACGAGCGAATCTTCACTGAACGTGACGTTCACCGCGTCCGCCACAGGTTTAGCGATTGTGGTATTCATTCCAAGCCAGTATAAACTGTTCGCGATATTCTTCAACCATTTCGCGCAACGCCGTCAGCTCGTGGCTGCGGAACGCGCGCGACTCGGCCAGTTCCACCATCGGTTCGAGCCAGAACTTCGCGTATTTCTCCGCACGTTCCACGTGGATGTGCGGCGGCTCATGCCCTTCGCGACTGAAAAAGAAAAAGCGAAATCCGCGTGTTCGCATCACTTCCGGCATGAACCGAAGTGTATCGCCGGAAATTTTTGAAACAAGCGGAGAATTTCAAACCCAAGTCATCGTGCCGGAATACAAACCGGTGGTGGAGATTTAGGCTGCGGAAACATCGAACATTCAACAGCCAACGTCCAACATCGAATGACCGGAGTTGTGCCGTCTCCAAGTGTCCCGGAGGGACAATCGAAAATAGCCCGGCGTTTCAACGCCGGGTTGCCTGCGGGGATGGATGCGTCCCAACGGGACGGCTGAAATTTAATCCCACAGATAACGCTCGTCGTATTCGATGCGATGTTTTTTCAACAGCGTCAGAAATTCCTCCTGAAACGTCATCTTGCGATGATGCTCCTCCTGTCCCTTGATGTATTCGATGGTTTTGTCCAGTTGCGACACGCTCACGCTGAACGCGCCGTATTCCTCCCGCCCCGCAAACAGCCGGAGTTCGGAAAAAGTTTCATGCACCCATTTTGACGAGCCGCCCTTGATCAGTTGCCGCGCCTTGGAAATCGCCATTGTGGACGGCAGCGAAAGCAAAATGTGGACAGGGTCTTCTACGCCGCCGGTTTCGATGGCCTTCATCTTGTTCTGCCGGGCGATGCCGCCAAGAAAAGGCCAGAGCCGGTCGCGTAATTCCGGCGTGATGAGCCGCCGCCGTTCCTTGGTGCTGAAAACACAATGGAAATAGGCACTGACGCAGGACAGGGCATCCATTCAGCCGTCCCCGCGGGACTCATGTTGCCTCAATCCCTGAAATTCACAAACTGCACCGCCACCGGAAATTCCTTGGCGCGCACCGCGGCGATGACGGTTTGCAACTCGTCCCGGCTCTTGCTGTTCACGCGCACTTCGTCGCCTTGAATCTGCGTGGTCACCTTGAATTTGCCGTCGCGGATGAACCCGGTGATCTGTTTGGCGACGGTGGCTTCGATGCCCTGCTTGATCTTGATGCTTTGCCGCGCGTGGCCGAGCGGCGAAATGTCCGGTTCACACTGCTCCACGCTTTTCAAACTGATGCCGCGCTTGGCCAGCCGGCCGATAACGATTTCGTTGAGGGTGGTGACTTTGAACTGGTCCTCGGCGGTGAGTTTGATTTCGGTTTTCTCCAGCACGATTTCCCATTTGCTGGCCTTGAAGTCGAAGCGGTTGGCCAGTTCCTTTTTGGCCTGGTTGACGGCGTTTTCGATTTCCATCGAGTTGACCTGGGAAACAATGTCGAATGAAGGCATGGCGGGAGTGTGGGAAATTCCCGTAAAAAGAAAAGGCGGAATCGCGGGGCGTCAGCCGGGCCGGGTGTTGTTGTGGATGATGTTGCTGCCTTCCTGGTTCCGGCCTTTCTGGATGAAAACCAGGTTGTGATAGAAATGCAGGCCGGTGATGTTCAGGTCGTAGTAGCTGGGAACGTATCCGGGCTTGATGAATTCCTCATGGTTCAGGCAGTCCGCGAGACTTTTGAGCAGGCACATGCTGGTCGGCGCGTGGATCAGGTCGTCGCTGCTGCCACCAAGATTGGGCCAGTAGGCGGTCTGCGTGTCTTCCACGGCGTAAATGCCGTCGTCGGCCAGCAGCGGGAACAGCACCTCGAAACTTTTGATGACGTGCCGGTTAATGTGGCTGCCGTCGTCAATGATAATATCCGGCCGGCCGACTTCGGCGACGATCTGCCGGAGAAGTTTTTCATCGGACTGGTCGCCGCGGTAGATGCGGATGCGTTTTTCCGCGTGCAGGCTTTTGTCGAAATAATCCAACCCCACGATTTGGGCGTTGGGGAAATACCGACGCCACATCCGCAGCGAGTGGCCGCCGTCCCGGGGTTTTTCGTAGCCGCCGACGCCGATTTCCAGCAGTGTGATTTTTTTCCGGCGCAGATGGCGGAAATGACGGGCGTAATGCTTGGCATACCAGTGCGGGTCCCATTTGTCGGTGCCATAAATTGCTGCCAGCCTCGGCAGGTCGCGCCGGAACACGAAGCCAAGTGGTTCGACTAGATATCGGCGCAACGCCGCACGGCGCTCGCGCGACAGCCGGCCTTGCAGCCAGCGCTTGAGTTCCAGAAAACTGTCATTGCCGTTGCTCATAAAGTTGGTCGTTGGTGTCCGGCTGATCTGGAGCTAATCATAGGCGAAAAGCACTCGTTTGCAATCCTCCCTGAATTCCCCCCCCCCGATGGGGTGCGGATTCTCCAAGGACGGTGATTAAGCGAGCTTGCCGATGACCATTTCGTTGAGCGTGCGGACCTTGAAATCGTTCCGGGCGGAGAGTTTGATTTCGGTTTTCTCCAGCACGATTTCCGCGTGGCTGGCCTTGAAGTCAAAGCGGTTGGCCAGTTCCTTGTTGGCCTGGTTGACGGCGTTCTCGATTTCCATCGAGTTGACCTGGGAAACAATGTCGAATGAGGGCATGGCCACAGCGTAAAAGGGCGGCCGGGAAAGAAAAGCGAATTTGCCAATGATCATGGCCGTGACATTTCCTCCTGGGAGCGCCGGCGTCCACCCTCCGTCCCGCATTGCGGGACTACGGAGGACGGGTCCCGCCGGCTCGCTCCGGACGACAGATTATCCACTCGCCGGCGGGGACGCCAGCGCTCCCAGAACCCGCACCGGATTATCACGCCGTGCAATTTGCAGATTGAACCGCGCCGCGTTTTTTGCCAGCTTCCATTCAAACCAAACCGCTTTGGTCAAATTGTCAAATGAGCGAAATTAAATCGAACGCCGACATCGAGCCGTGTCTTTCGGTCGTCATGCCGGTCTATAACGAAGCGGCGACGATTGCCGAAGTCATCAAAGTTGTGCTGTTGCAGCGTCCGGTTCAACAACTGATCATTGTGGACGACGCCTCCACGGACGGCACCTGGGAAAAGTTGCAGTCGGCCACGAACGGCGATTCACGGGTCACCCTGGTGCGGCATGGCAAAAATCAGGGCAAAGGCGCGGCCTTGCGCACGGGGTTCGCGCAGGCGACCGCGCCCATCGTCATCATCCAGGACGCGGATTTGGAATACGACCCGACGGAATATCACCGGCTGCTCGCACCGATTTTATCCGGCAAGGCGGATGTGGTGTTTGGCTCGCGGTTTCTGGGCGCCGGGGCGCATCGCGTGTTGTATTACTGGCACTCGGTGGGCAACAACCTCCTGACCACCTTTTCCAACATGGCCACGGATCTCAACCTGACGGACATGGAAACCTGTTACAAAACTTTCCGGCGCGAAGTGATTCAGAAAATCAAGATCGAGGAAAACCGTTTTGGTTTTGAGCCGGAAATCACGGCCAAGGTCGCCCGGTTGAAGGTGCGCATCTACGAAGTGGCGATTTCCTATTACGGGCGCACTTACGCGGAAGGCAAAAAAATCGGCTGGCGCGATGGCTTCCACGCCTTGTGGTGCATTTTAAAATACAATTTCCTCTGACCGCCCATGCCCGCCGCCATCGCCATCTGGATCTGGTGTTGCGCGTATCTCAATTTTGCCGGCTGGACGCTGGCCGCGCTGCATGAACTGAACCCGACGGGTTACGCCATTGCGTTGCTGATCGGTTTTGCCGCGTTGTTTGTCTGGCGGAAAAAGACCATCGAAAATTTTCCGCCGCGGGTTCTCTGGCCAAAACTCCGCCGCCGTTTTCGCCGTCCGTTTCCGGTGATATTCCTGCTCGCGGCCGTTTTGATTTTTCTGGGTGGCGCGCTGTATGCGCCGAGCAACTACGACGCCCTGACCTACCGGCTGCCGCGAATGTTGAACTGGCTGGCCGCCGGGCAATGGTTCTGGATTCCGACCATCAACGACCGTTTGAACTATTCCACCACCGCGTGGGAATGGATTGCGATGCCGCTGCTGGCGCTGCTGCGTTCCGACCGCAGCCTGTTTTTAATCAACGCACTGGGTTTTCTTTTGATGCCGGGACTGCTTTTTTCCGTGTTCCGGCAAGTCGGCGTGGCCCGCAAGGTGGCATGGACGTGGATGTGGCTTCTTCCGCTGGCGTATGGTTACGCGACCCAGGCCGGGAGCATTGGGAATGATTTCACCGGGGCATTGTTCTGCCTGATGTCCGTCCATTTCGGTTTGCGGGCGCGGCGTTCGGGACGGGCGTCGGACCTCTGGCTGGCCGGACTGGCCGCCGCGCTGATGACCGGGGTCAAACTGTCCAATCTGCCGCTGTTGCTGCCGTGCCTCGTCGCGGTCTGGCCGGCTCTGGGGCATTTGCGAAAAAATCTCGCTGGCAGCGCGATCGTGGCGGGCATTGCGGTGCTGGTATCGGCTGCGCCGACAGTCGTGTTGAATCAGGCGCACACCGGTTGCTGGAACGGCGACCCGCAAAATTTGGCCGGGATTCAGGTGAAGAGTCCGGGCGCGGCACTTCTCGGCAACGGCCTTCTGTTGTTGCAACAATCGCTCATGCCGCCGGTGCTTCCGGCGGCGCAAAAAGCAAGCCAGCGGCTGGACCAACAATTGCCTGATTCATGGCGTCACACCTTGAAAGAAAAATTTCCAAGGTATTATCTGACTCACCTCAATGAATTGCCACAGGAAGAGGCCGCCGCCTTGGGACTTGGCGTGACCCTGCTCCTGTTGACGGCCATCGGCGCGGCGGTTTGTGGATTGGGCCGGGCTGGTTCAAATCGAGGCATGATGGCGGTGATGTCCCCCGTCGGTCTGGCGGCGTGGGTGTCGGCGCTTTTCTTCATGCTCAAAATGGGATCGGAAGCCGACGCCAGATTGATGCTGCCGTATTATCCGCTGGCCGTCATTCCCATTTTGCTGCTTCCGGCGCAGAATCATCTTTCGCGCTCCCGCGGATGGAGGATTTTGATTGTGCTGGCGGCATTGAGCGTCCTGCCGGCCGTGGTTCTGTCCCCGGCGCGTCCCTTGTGGCCGGGCCGGTCCATATCGGAATGGCTGGCGCGGCAACATCCTGACAACCCGGCACTGCGGCGGCTGGCGACGGTTTATTCCGCTTATGCCCGCCGCAATGACGCGCTGGCCCCGTTGCGCGCCGGATTGCCCGGCGGCGTTTTGAAAATTGGTTTCCTCGCCGGCTCAAACGACATGGATTATTCCCTCTGGCGTCCATTTGGCTTGCGGCAAGTTGAATATCTTCAAATCGGCGCCGATCAATCCATCCATGTTCCCGATGACGTCGAATGGATTGTCGTTAAACGCGCCGCCTGGCAGGAAGCGAGCAATGTGCCACTGGAAACATGGGCGGCTCAATACCACGCGAGAATCATATTGTCAGTGCCCGTCTTGACTATTATGGCCCGGGGCGAAGAAACATGGTGTCTGCTGCACATTGAAAAAAACTGATCCCGTTTGTTCCATCCGCCTCAAAACCCGCGCTCGCCAAATGCCGGGGCGTTTGAATAAAATTTTTCCATGGCCGATTCCGTGGAATTAAGCATCGTCATCCCCTGCCTGAACGAGGCGGAGACGATAGCCCGCTGCGTCGAGACGGCGCGGTTCGGCCTCCAGCGCGCCCGGTTGTGCGCGGCGAAATCATCGTCGCCGACAACGGCAGCACCAAAGGTTCGCCAGCCATCGCCGAAAAACTCGGCGCGCGCGTCGTGCCGGTGAGGGAAAAGGGCTATGGCAGCGCGCTCCGGCTCCAATTCAAGTCCGGCGTCCAGCATCAACACGTTCGCGCCGCGGGCGAGCAGCGCCCGGGCGCAGGCAACGCCTGCGGGACCGAAACCGATGACACAGTGCATAATTTTTCTTTGCCCAAAAGGCAGTAGCGCAATGGAAACAGACTGACGCAGGACTGCAAGCGTATATGAACCTGGAGGCCGGATGGTTTTGGCAGATGCAGTTTCTTAACAGGCTTGATGACGGGCAAAATTCCGCTAACCTTACCCTTGGATCATGGAAGTCCATAGCATTGAAACCATTGTCAAGGCGCTGAACGACGCGAAGGTGAAATATCTCATCGTCGGTGGCGTTGCGGTCGTAGCGCACGGGTACGAGCGGTTCACCAAAGACCTGGACCTGGTCATCGGCTTGGAACGGAAAAACATCATTCGAGGACTTCGGGCATTGATGGCCATAGGTTACCAAATGCGAATTCCGGTGACCCCCGAACAGTTCGCGGATCCGGCGTTGCGCGAACAGTGGCGGCGGGAAAAGAACATGGTCGTTTTGCAATTGTGGAGCGATACTCACCGTCGCACGCCGATAGACGTGTTCGTTTATGAGCCGTTTGATTTTGCAAAAGAGATGGCGCGCGCGCTGCGCGTGCCGGTTTTCGGAAAGGAGTCGGCCGCCATTGTCAGTTATGACACCTTGCTGGACTTGAAAAAATCCGCCGGGCGCAGTCAGGATTTGTTGGATGTTGAAAAACTGTGCAAACTGAACTTGCATCGAAAAAAACCGTGACCAAGAAACAACTATACGCCCATCCGGGATGGAAGTCCTGCACCTTCGAGGGCGCGGAAATGAGCACGCTGCTCCTGGGCTTGCAAAGCACCTTCCGCGAAAAGCTCGAGTGGCTGGAGGAGGCGGAAACCCTCACCCTGCAACTGCGCGCCAGCCGCGAGAAAGCCCGCGTAAAAAGCTTCGCTTCACGGGGTGGAAAGACCCGGTAGCGTCTTAATTTGGCAGGGCGGTGCTGCCGCACCGCCATGCACCGCGGCAGTGGCGCATCCCACCAGATTCAATCCGAAAAGTTGAGGGTTGTTGGTTGAGAGTTGAGACAGAAGATTCTGCGGCCATCAATCCGCACCGGCGGGATACAGATTTGGGAAATAATAAGCGGCTGCATCAGCGGGAAAACCAAGGCGCAGCGGTCCTTTCGGCGAACTGGATAGAACCAGACGTTGCGATAGCAGTTCCCCCGTGATCTTCTGTCCCGTTCGGGGCGATGCGCCGATGATTCGCGGAACATCGCCACGCGCAATTTCCCCGCGTAGGAATAATTCCCGGAGTATCAAAGCCGAGCCGCTCGGAAGCTCCTTGGCCGACTCTCTGCGCTGCGCATAACCGGCGATTCGATTCAGCATGCCGTCCAAAGCCAGGAGGTCCTGCATGAACTCAACCTGATCAACGGCGGTGCCCAGGAAAAACTCGCAGAATTCGCCCAGATAGCGTTGCGAGAGATACCCGCGGCCATCGTAGTCGTTAACGCGTTTCTCGTCAGCGTTGGCCAGGGCCGATTGATAATCCGCCTTCCGCCGCGCGAGCCCGCGTGAGATCGTCCACAATCCGTCGCTGTCGATACCCGCTTTGACGAACCACGCCTGGGTGAACAACCGCACCACGCGTCCATTGCCGTCCAAAAACGGATGAATCCAGGCCAGGCGATGATGAGCCGCCGCCGCGGCAACCAACGAATCCGGATTTGTCATCACCCAGGGACCGTAAAATTCGGCAAACCGATCGAGAAACTGCCTTAGTTTTTTGCTGGCGGGCGCCATGTGCCGTCCCACGCTCACCTCGCTTTCGCGGAGTTTGCCGGGCTGGACTTCATGGACCTTTGCCTTTTCGTCTTCGAGCTTGCGAAATTCCTCCGGCAGCCGCCGGTAGAATCCCTCATGGAGCCAGCAAAGAAACTCAGCCGAACACACTTCGCCCGCCGCCATCGCCGGCAACCTGGCTTCCATCTCCGCCTGAACCTCCATGTGAGCGAGATGTTGGATCTGAAGCGAGCGTTGAACCGGGTTCGCGGAGAAATCCTTTCTGATCGCCGCGTCAATATCTCTGGGTCTGGTGCGATGACCTTCGATGAGGTTCGAGTAATAGCTGTTCATCGAACGCACCAAATCCGTCACCAGTTTCCGCGTGATCGGGTGCAGCGAAGCACGGAGCCGTTCCGCACCTCGGATGAGCGCCAATGACTGGGCGGACGATTTTGCGTCGCCAGTTCCTGGCAAGAGCGGCTCCATGTCCGATGGCTGATCGTAAAGTGTTTTGTTGGCGGCTTTTGTGGTCATTTATGCCGATGTTGTTGCCGATCAAATAAAGCACATAAAACGCCTGTTTACAAGCACATTTTTGAACAAAAGCGCCCTTGTAGCCAATAAGTTGCCGATGTTGTTGCCGATCCTTTTCCGCCGGTTGGTGATTGCCGTTCGCGGAAGCGACCCGTTTCATTTGGGGAATGATTCATGGATTCCGTGCTGCAACTCACACCGAAACAGCGCGGCGAACTTTTCATCGCCGCCGCGCAACAGGGCGGCATTGACACGGTGGTGTTGGAAAAAGATTTTTTGGTTTGCTGGACATTGAAGAATTGCAACGCGCCCGATGAAACAACCGTTCCACATTGAGCCGGACTGGCGTTGGGGCACCGCCGAGGGCAGTCGGGAATTCGACCGCCTGCTCGACCGCAGCTTGTCCTTCCGCGAAAAGCTGGAGTGGCTGGAAGCGGCGGAAACCCTCACGCTGCAACTGCGCGCCAGCCGCGAGCAGGCCCGAACGCGGAAATCCCCGGCGCGGTGACTTAATTTGATTTTGAGGTGGGGTCATCGCGTCCACCCTCCGCAGTATTGCTACGGAGGACGGGCTGCGATGACCGCGCCGCGTAGAGCGGCGCAAAGTAGCGTAGGCGTCTCGCCTGAGCGGGGAGAGGGGATTTGAGCTTGAAAATAATAGGCCTGCCGTTGTTCTGGAGCTGTCCCTGATACATGAACGCGGTGCCTTGGCCTTCAGACTGATGAACGCCAGCGAGCAACGCCAGCGTGAGGAAAACGGGATGGAGTTTGGCTTTCATATTGTGCAGAAGTCCGTTTCCCTAACGTGGGAAGTGCTTCAATACCGATTTTGGCATGCGATTCTTCAAGCAAAAGACGGGTTTAGCTTCATTGCACTTAAAAAGACAGGTCGACTGGGGAATATAACTTTGTGTTGCTAAGAGAAGTGTCTTGCCGCCTCTGTCGCTCGCGCACGGGCTTGAGAAGCACTTGCCGAAGTTTACGAAGTTGGAGAATGCCTGGATACATTTTCCATCGGCTTAGAGGAGCCCTTTTGGAGACACCCGAAGCCCAATCCGCGACATAATCGCTCTGTTGCGGTGTTTGTTCAAAAATCGAGCAAATCGTATCCCTGCGCGCATGAACAAGTAGAAACACAGGCTCATCATTTTCCATATGACATACGCCTCGTGAATATCGCGGGCCATCCAGTCTCATTGACCAACATTTTATCATCTTTGACAGTGCCATCAAACTTTTTTGCTGCGCCACGACTGGATTCCTGACTCCGCAGGAGATGGCTTCTGCCCTTGATCGGGTTCAGCACCGATTTTCGACCAAACGCAGACAGAGTATCGCCTCCAGTACTTCTCCTTCCCGCGATTTTCGCCCTGCGGGCGTCAACGCAAGAGAGGCCATACTTTTTGCCTGGATTTTCGAGTTTGGGGCAAGGTGGGTTTGAGGAAGCTCAAGAAATCATTGCCAAGAGCCTCATTTTTGCCAAGACTTCCCGACCTACAATGAAAAGTCTTAAAAGTCTTGCTGGTTCGGTGATTCTAATCACGGGCGGCACCGGCTCGTTTGGCAACCGCGTGGCGTCAATAATTGGCGATGCGAATCGCGCCATCATAAAATGAGGCAAGGTTCTCTAGGAAAGTCCTATAGCTATAAGCAAAGCGCAATATGTATAACATTTATGAGTCGATAAGAGCAAGGGTTCGCGCGGCAAAATGGTTTCTAGGCGGCAGAATATCTTTATCGCAATCCCTGTGTCTTTCGGCTCCGGCCTTTCTCAAGCCGAACATAAAAGGGAAAAGCACAGTCGTGAAGTTCCTTGGAAATCCCTTTACTATTCCGAACTGGGAGGTGAGTGATTTCATGGATATGCGGGAGCAAATCATTTCCGCGAATCAGTATCATATCGAACTCATAAAGGACGGGGATATAGTGGTAGATGCGGGCGCAAATATGGGTGTATTCTCAATTTTTGTCGCGACTACCTATCCTCATTGCACGATATACGCCTTTGAACCCGCTCCCAACACTTTTATGGCGTTGAGCCAGAACACTAAATACTATCCTAATATAAAGGTGTTTAATTGCGGTTTAGGAGAGGAGGAAAAGAAAGCCTCTATTCTTGTTTCCGATCACACCGGCGCAAATTATGTAGGTGAGGGGGGAGTTCCGATAGACATAAAAACCATAGACGGCCTGAACCTGCACGTTGATTTCCTGAAAATGGACACGGAGGGATACGAAGCAAATATCCTGCAAGGCGCCAAGACAACCATAAAGAAATGGAAGCCCGTCATCGCAATGTCCGCCTACCATAAACCGAACGACGCAAAAGAATTGCCCGCGCTATTGAATAGCATCACCTCCTATAATTGCGAACTCAAGTATGACAGCGAAGCGGATTTGATCTGCAAACCCGCCTAGCAGGCTGCTGAAAAAGCCATGTTTCAGAAAAATGACCCTCAAATTCATTGGGAAATATGCATGAAATTTCGGTCAAAATGAGTTTTTCAGCAGCCTGCTAGAGCCAGCCCGCGGCGCGGCAAAGAATAAACCCTCAAGATGCGGAAAAAGTCGAGTCAGCTTTCTGCTTGCGCGACGCCTGGCGTATTGATAGAAGAACGCCATTGAAACTGGCTTGTTTGACTATCTTGCCGCGGTCAACGGATGGCTCGCTTTCGAGAATTGCCCCGTGCGCCGTTTTGGTTCTAACTCATGGAAGGAGCAACCCCGCGACCGTGGCGGGGCGAATGACTCAACGGAAACCAGCCCATGAGCTATAGCACCCTCCCGCCGCGGCGGATCAACACCATCGCGTACTGGTTGCGGCGCTGGCCGGCGATTCACCGCGTCGGCCGCTGGATGCGCCGGACACTGTGGGTGGCATTGGTGGACGGCTTCTGGGAATTTACGCGGTGCCTGTTCGTGAATTCCACCCGGTTCGGTCCGCCCGCCAGGACTTTCTCCGTGTATCAGGCCTTGCGCTGTGGCTGGCCCAAGCTCAATGGGCGCATCGTGCTCCATGATCAGGGCGTGCCACGGGTGACCGGCGATTCACTGCTGGTCACGAGCGGCATGGGACAGCATCTCGAGCAGCCCTGGCCGATATTGTGGAGCGAACATTCCAATGCCCGGTTGATTACGGAAAGCCTTGCCTTCCTGATGCCGGACAAGACGCTTTGTATCGAATCAGCCTACAATGAGAAGCGTTGGCGCGCGGACACGGCCAGCCGCTTTCTCCGCCTGCCGCCGCCAACCAGGCTGGACGGCAACTGGACGAGCATCGTTTCCTTGTGGGTGCCCAATCGGGGTTTTGCCATCTACGGCCACTGGCTGTTTGACGCGCTTCCCCGCCTCGTCCTGCTGCCGGAATTCCCTCCCGATACGAAAATTATCGTGCCCCCGAATCTGAAGCCTTACCAAAAAGAAAGTCTCGAATTGATGGGCGTGTGGGACCGTTGCCGCCCGACCCCCGAACGCCATCTGGAGGTCGAACACTATTTCTTCAGTTCCCCCGTGGGCATAATCGCCGGCTATAATCCCTATGCCGTTCACGTCACGCGCAAGGCCCTCCTGCCCAAAGGCGATTCGAATTACTCCGGCCCCAAAAAGTTCTTCTTCCACCGCACCGGCAAAAGCCGGGCGGTTGAAAACAGCGCCGAAATTCGTGACTTCTTCCGCAGCCAGGGGTGGGCGGTCGTCAATGATGTGGAGTTGACTTTTGCCCAGACCATCAAACTGTTCTCGGAAGCCGACGCCATTTGCTCGTTTATGGGCAGTAACATGTCTAACTTGATTTTTTGCAAACCCGGCTGTCTCGTGATGCATCTGGTGCCCGACTTCTTGCCGGACGGCTGGGTTGATTGGGTTGCCCAGGTCGTCGAGCTGGACTACCACTTTTCGGTTATCCCCTGTGGCGGACGGTTCGTACCCAAGATCATTATCGACCTCGAGTTGATCAAGAAGTTCTTTGAATCCACGGGCGTCTCATTCTAGCACCGACAACCGTGGTCCGAAGGCGCCGTTCGGGGGTTCCGCCCACTGTTCCTGAAGGAACTGCAAGCAGACCAAGAACCTGGAACACTGGGGGCAGAAGAGACGCGCCCAACAATTGGCGGCGGTCACAGACCTCCGCTACAGTGCAAAGGCAAACGGCAAATGATATTACGCCCGCGAGGGCGGCTTCGTCGGCCCAAGGAATAGGAACCGGGGCAACGTTGTCCCCATGCCGCGAGCAGCATAGATCGGCCAGTACCAATAGTTGAAAAGACTGCCGGCGAGGAGCGGCCCAAGCACCAAGGCGCCCAGACCCAGTGATGTGAAATGGACCAGGATCAATGACAAAGTCAGGCTTAAGATATTGGTTGCAACCGTAGGCCAAAGATAAGGCAGCCGGTTTTCCATCGAGATCAAGGTGCACCACGTGGAGAATCGCAGATCCAAAAACGTGCCCAGTGCCAATACAGCCATCCAGCTCACCGGCAGCATTTCCTTGCCGCTGCCCAGCCACCGCAAGAGGAAGGGGACACAGAACAGAACGCCCGCCGCCAGAAACAGGAACGTGAGTTTTTGCAGCCAGAGGCGCGGCCAGAGAGTCCGTTGCAATAACAGTGACTCGCGACGAGCTTGGTATTGGCCTATCACCGGCCATTTCGTGTACGTCCACACCATGGCCATTCCGGACACAATGTTCATCAACTGGATGGACAGTCCGTACTTCGCGTTTGCAGCCAGACCAAAGACGAGCAGACATATCGCAGTGTTGGCGTTCACGATAAGGTAGCCGCTCAGGAACTGAACTCCAAGCCGCCAACTATTGGGCCATAGAATCCGCAGGTTTTCCTTGATACTGACGCCCTCGGGCGGGGGGGCGCCCTTCAACAGAGCCAGAGTGCGCACCCGGGCGAGATGTCGTTGAACCACGCTGCTGGCGAGAGTGGCGATGGGAATGCTCAACAGACCGGCGCCGGAGAGCAGCAGCGCGACGGAAATGATGAATTTCACCACCAAAGCCACGACGCCGATGCGCGCCGCGGTTCGCACTTCATTCAGCCCGCGCAAGTAAACGGCCCACCAGTTGGAATAAATATCAAACAGCGTCGAGGCCAGGGTTGCCGCCCACGCCAGCCGGGTAATCAGGGGTGAGGACGTTTCACCGATACGCAGCTCAACCATGAAGGTTCCCCAGGCGCCCAGGATGACAAGAATCGCCAGCGCGAGATAGCGATATAATCTGCGGGTGGTCAGGAGCAATTGCCATAGCAGCGGGTAATTCGGAGTGCTCCCGCCTGCCGGGTTGGGCACGCCGTGGGCCTGAAGAGTTTCAGCGCCACCCATCGCATAGCTCACAAACCGTCCGATGGTCGGTCCGAATCCAAAATCCACGATGGGCACCAGCGCCACGAGGCTCAACAGAACATAATACATCCCGAGGTCCGCCTGGGTGAGCACCCGCAGCACCAGCGGCAGGACGATGAGCCCGGAAGCCAGTCGAAAACCGTTGAAAATCCACGACCAGACCACGGTGGAATTCAAAAGTCTTTTAAAGGTCGTCTTCAAGGCAGGGCGCAGTTATTTACCGATTGAAAATGGCTGGTCAACAAGCATTCGGACTAAGTGTCGGGATAGAGATTCGACAGTCAAGCAGAACGTGCTCAGGCCTGCCCAAACACATGCCTCGGGGTTCGGGAAAAGATTTTACTTCTGGCCGGATATGCTTAATCATGAAGTGCGATACGAGTCGCGGTCGTCTGACACACACCACCATGCAACGATTTTGCAGAAGGCTATGGAATACCTCGCTGGCTTCCCTTACCAAGGGGCTGAGGCGCCGATATCAAGACTGGCGGGCCAGGCCCGACTGGCACCTCATCAAATCCGGGCCAAACGCCGGGGTAACGCTTTTCCTGCCCCGGGCCCACGAAGGTGGATGGAAGGAAATGGCAGATGGAACATATGACCTGTTTTTCTACAATGAGATCCGGAAGGTGGCTGACTTAAAGGGGGCCATTTGCTGGGATATCGGGGCTCACTTCGGATATCATTCTGTGGGGTTTGCTGCTCTCGGAGCTGAGGTAACTGCTTTTGAACCGAACGAGCACAATGCCAAAATTCTACGAATGAACCTCGAGAGAAACCCTGATCTGGGGCGGCGCATCCGTCACATGCCGCTGGCGCTGGCAGATCGCGATGGCGAGATGAGTTTCATTCAAACCAGTGATCTCAAGGGCGGAAGCAGCGGCAGCCATCTGGAAGAGGCGATGCAAATATTTGAATCTGGTGGTAACCCTGATAAGGTCAAGGTGCCGGTGGCCCGCATCGACACGCTGATCGACGAACGCGGCGAGAAGAAGCCCGACATCCTGAAAATTGACGTGGAAGGGGGCGAAGCGTTGGTGCTCCGCGGCGCGCAGAAGCTGCTGACAAACCACAAGCCTGTGCTCTTGATTGAAGTGCATCACATCCGGCTGATGTTCGAAGTGCAGGAACTTTTGTTGCGCTATGGTTACGATATCAAGTTGCTGGATGAGGATCATGGCACGGCTTCCCGGTGTTTTATCATGGCATATTCCAGTGCAGGCAAACCAATGGCGAAGACCGCTTCAATCTCAGGTTGATGGGTTCAAGTTGCGAACCTTGGTTTCGGGGAATTCTCACCCAGGATGTGCGCCGCGCAGAAATCTAAACACACCGGGTGTGTCTGAGGGAGGCCAAGGCCTTCTGGCTGAGCAAGATCATGGGCGTCCGGCCAGGCCATTACGATCAATGCGCTGGCGGAAGAAATCCGGCGGCTGACCGGTTCGCGTTCGGAAATTGTCCACGCGGCTAAACGCGCCGGCGACGTGAAACATTCCGTGGCGGACACCGGCAAACTTCGCGCCGCCGGCTTCTTCCCGACGGCAAAAATTCAAGAGGCGCTGCCAGCCACCATCCAGTATTTTAAGACGCAACTACGGCTCATGGCGATTTGACGTCAAGCGGCCATAAATTTCCCCAATATATACGGGCAAGCAGGGGGTATTTCCTTTACTCTCCGCTGCGCCAAAGGTAGTTTTGCGAATTAACCAGACCAACACCTATGATTGCGGAAAACCTGACAACCCGCCAGCCCATCGAGGGCCAGTTGAACGCCGCCGAACGGGCCTTTATCACCAAAGCCATCCTTGAGGCTCCGGTGAAACCACAGGTGGTCGTGGAGATTGGCACGTGGCTGGGCGGCGGCAGCACCCTCCACATCCTGCGCGCGTTGCAGGCCAATGGCACGGGGCATCTTTGGGGCGTGGAGGCCTCGAAGGATATTTATGAAAAAATGATCGCCAACATCCGCGCCGGCGCACCGGAAGCGGTGAATCGTTTCACGCCGCTTTTCGGTTTTTCCACTGACGTGCTACCGGTGTGGTTGAAAAGCCTGCCGCCCGGCGGGGAAATTGACTTTGCGTTTCTGGACGGCGGAGCCAATCCCTACGAGCAAATCGAGGAGTTCAAGTTGCTTGCACCGCGCATCAAGGTGGGCGGTATTCTGATGGCGCATGACGCGCGAATGAGAAAGGGGAAATGGTTGGTCCCGTACGTCTCGCTGCTCGACAACTGGCAATCGGAAGTCTTCGATCTGAGCTTCGCAGGTTTGTTGCGCGCATTCAAAGTCAAGGCACAGCCCTCCGAAGCCAGCTTCAGAGCAGCCGAGCGTAAACTGAACATGATGCGATTGGAGCCCATTGAATTGGTGGCTCGGTTCACGCCACACCAGGTCTGCGGCCTCGTTCTTCGCGCGCTGCCGACGCGGTTATCAAGACGCCTGACGCTGGGATCCCGCATTGCCAAGCATGACAACCCCGCTTGAGGGCCAGGCCGAAATCCCCATCGTGCTGACCGCCACGATGGTTCCCGCTGTAACGGGCGCCGCGTTGGTGGACCCGGCGGCGCGCTTGGCGGAATATGCAAAGGCCGTGCAATTCTATGTCCGGCACGCGCCGGTGATCTTCTTGGAAAATTCGTCGTATCCGCTCGAACGGCACGCCGAATTTCGCGAAACGGCGCGGTTGCAAGTGAAACGGTTCCCGCCGTCCGCCAGCCCCGAGCGGGGCAAGGGCCATCAGGAATTTGAAATGCTGGATGCCTGGCTGGCCGCCGAAGCCCGGCCACCGGTGCGCTGGCTCAAAATCACCGGCCGCTACCAAATCCTGAACATTCAATCACTGCTGAGCGAGTGCCGGCAAGACCCGGACAGCGGATTGATCATTGACCAGGTGCCGCGCGCCGACATGGCGCGCACCTATGTCTTCTGCGCAAGCACCGATTTCTACCGGGAGCGGTTGCGCGGTTTGTACCGGCAATGCGATGACCGGACCGGGGCGTGGATCGAGTGGGTGTTGTTCCACGAACTGAAGGGCCGGCCCGCGGCAGAAGTCCATTTGTTCGTGACGCAACCGCGCATCAATGCTATAGCTGGTTCGAGCGGCGCGGCGTATCCCACCGGACGCGGCCAGTGGCTGGGCAAACAAATCCTGCGCCGCCTGAACCGGCTCGTTGACCGCCAATATTTATGGTATCCGAAATGACAGCCCGCACATCCTTTTGCCGCCGGCCTGCACGTCCGGTCCCGTCTGCCGGCCTTCAATTGCTGCGCCCGGCGTGACCAACCCATCTTTCGATCACTTCAATGCGCGTTGCCATTCTCACCACCGACACGCGCGAGGCCATCCCCGGCTGCACCGATCCGCAGCCCCGCATCGGCATCGCCCCGGAGGCGTTGCTGCAGGGCTTCGCGCTGCTGCCAGAGGTGGAAGTCCATGTGGTTTCCTGCCTGAAAGAGCCGTTGCGCTCGGTCGAAAAAATCGCGCCGAACATTTTTTATCACGGCGTGACCGTGCCGAGAATCGGCTGGCTGCGCACCGGCTATCAGGGCTGCATCCGCGCCGTGCGGAAAAAATTGCGCGAAATCCGGCCGGACATCGTCCACGGTCAGGGCACGGAACGGGACTGTGCCATCAGCGCGGTGTTTTCCGGTTATCCCAATGTCGTTACCATCCATGGAAACATGGCCGAGCTGGCCCGGCTTTTCAAGGCACGCATTGGCAGTTATGGCTGGCTGACCGCACGGCTGGAAAATTTCACGCTGCGCCGGACGGCGGGCGTTTTTTGCAATTCCGCCTACACCGAAAGTCTGGTCCGTCCGCGCGCGCGCCAGATCTGGCGCGTGCCGAATGCCTTGCGGGAGGCCTTCTTTTTGAAAGCCTTGCCGGCCGGGAACAAGTTCCGGGGCATCCTGCTCCACGTCGGCGTCGTCTGCGAAAACAAGCAGCAGTTGAAGATGCTGGAAGTGGCCCGTTCCTTGCACCGGCGAAAACTGGATTTTGAGATGCACTTTATTGGCCCGGCCAATACCCGTGACGCCTACGTCCGGAACTTTTTGAATCAGGTCCGGGCGGTGGAGGAAACGGAAGGTTATGCGCGTTATTTGGGGAACAAATCCGTTGAGGAACTGATCGGGTGCTTTGACCGCGCCTCGGCCCTGGTCCATGCGCCGGTTTGCGAAGCTTTCGGTTTGGTCGTCGCCGAAGCTCTGGCAAGAAATCTCAAGTCCTTTGCAACTTCTGTCGGCGGGATTGTGGACATCGCCTCGGGGGTGGAAGGGGCGGAGCTTTTTGCCGCAAATGACTGGGCGGGTTTGACCGATGCGATGGCCCGCTGGATCCAACAAGGCCATCCGCGGCTGTCCGGTGCGGCCACAGTTATGCAGAAACGATATCGCCCGGAAATCATCGCGCGACAGCACCTGGAGATTTACCGGGAGGTGCTGGGATTAAAGAGTTGAGGGTTGAGCCCGAAGGCATTCGGGGTGCAGTTGAAAGTTGAGAGGAAAACACGAGATGAGAAGTAAGAAGTGTGGTTGTCCCGATTTGATGGAAGATTGACTTGGCTGACCATCGTTCTTAACGTGGCAACAGCTAATTTTTAATGTGCGTCTTTCAATGACGTATTGCCTCTGTGATGAACAATATAGACCCTGCGACTACGGATGCCGTCCGGCTGCATTCCCGGTTGCAACGGCAGACGGCGGAGGCCTTGGCAGAGTACTACTCCGGCCGCAAACTTTTTGGGGACGATTTCAATCTGGAAGAAATCCGCGAGTGGTATCGGCTGGAGGAAAATGCCTGTTTCGACATCTACAACCAAGGCCGCAAACGCATGCCCAATAATGATCATCTGCACTGGCAATGCGGTTATCGCTGGGCGTTGGCTGGCCGGAACAATTTGGGAAAGGTCCTTGGTTTGGGCAGCGGCAACGGCGAGGAATTCCGTCCCGTGCGCCAGTGGATTGAACACCTCTACATCATCGAATCAGCGGAGGGTTATTTTCGCAACGACGCAACGACGACCTATACCAAGGCGCAGGTGGACGGCAGCGTGGATTTTCCCGCCGGCTTTTTCGACACGACGGTGAACATCGCCGTGCTGCATCACATCCCCAATGTCTCCCACGTTTTGGGCGAACTGTTCCGGGTCTTGAAGCCCGGGGGTATTTGTCTGGTGAAGGAGCCGATCACGACCTTGGGAGCATGGCACCGTCCGCGCAAGAGCGGGCTGGCACCGTGCGAGCGGGGATTTCCCCGCATTTTGTTGGATGAGATGTGGCAGCGCGCGGGGTTTGAGATTGTCCACAAAACCTTTTTTGAATTTCCACCGCTGCGATACCTGCGGGATCGGGGCGGAATTGACACTTACAACTCGAAATTTTGGACCGGGCTGGACCGGGTGTGCTGCCAGTTGACGGACTGGAACTACCGTTACCATCGTGTGAATTGGCTTCAAAAATTTGCGCCTTCGTATGTGTTTCTGGTCTTGCGCAAACCCAAAACCCCCTGCTGATTTTTTGCTCTGCATTGGCCTGCCATCGTTCAGGCGGGCGCGGGAGGCGGGGAATTTGTGGGAGTTGATGTCCGGCGTCCGTGATGTGACGGTGTTTGGAAATGGCTCACGAAGCGCCCAACATCTGCTCGTAAATCGTCTTTAGCTGCCGGCCAATTTCAGCCCACGAGGGCGGTTTGGGCGGCGCGGGCAGCGACGGCGCGGCATCATAGAAGGTGCGTAATGATTCGGCGGTTCGGACGGCGGATTTTGTCACCGGGCAATACCGCGCCGTGTCGCCAAACGTTGCGTGTGCCCATGGCAAATCGCTCAGGAGCAGCGGACACTCGCACGCGGCGGCCTCTTCCGCCGAAAGGCTTTGTGTTTCCATGTTGCTCAACAAAACAAAGCCGCGCGCCTCGCGGTAAATCTGCGCCAACTGTGCGCGGTCTTGAATCGCTCCTTCGTAGCGGATGATTTGCGGATGCTGCCGTGCCAGGGTGCAAAATTTTTGCGCGTAAGAATCGGAATCAGCATAAGCCCTGCCGATGATCCAAACCGGTGTCCGGGAGTGAATGGCAGCTTCCGCCAGTTCCAGAACCCGCTTGCGCACGGCAATGGTCGCCGTGCAAACGAGCCATTTTCCGCGTTGGGCGACGGGGGATTGGAAAAAAACGTCTTCGACACCATTCGGCACGACACGAACATTTTCCGCCGGTGCACCAAACAGGTAGCGCATCAAATGGGCCTCCCATGACGTAAACGCCACGCAGGCATCCGCCAATTGGTACGATTCCCAACTGAACGAGGCGATAAAATGACGCGGCGCGATGTGTTTCATAATGCGCTTTATGATTTTTTGCCGGCGCAATTGGCTGTGGGAACGGGAACCCGGAGCGGTGAGCAATTCGGCCATGACGACTTTGATGCCCTTTTGATGGGCCAAATTAATTTGTTCGGCGGGCATCCGTCCAAAGTAGTGGATAAGGTCGGCGGTCTTTTTTTCGTCCCACCAACGGAGGAGTTCAACCTGAAGTCCAAGGGATTGCAAGGCCGCTTGAGTGCGTTCGATTTGGATTTGTTGTCCGCCGTGCGCCAGCGCAAAGGGCAGCCTGCAGTTGATGAGGATTTTCATTGGCTGGGGAAAAATGGGCGGAAATGGAATTGAGGTTGCAGCCGGTTCATCAGTTGGAATATATTGTGCATCGTTGAACGAACGTTGTCCATGATGCACGACTGGTTGTAATTTGTCAGCAAATGAGTAATGCCCCGGCCATTCTAAAGTCGCTCGTCATCTACGCGGTGTGTGTGCCGCTGGCTGTTTTCATCGGCTATATGCTGACGGACCCGCAGGATTATTCAACGTTTGCGTATGCAGGCGTTCTGGCGTTGGTGTTGTTTTCCCCGCTGCTGCTCCGCTGGCATTATCCCCTGTTGTTGTTCAGCGTGAACACAACCGCGATCATGTTTTTTATAAAGGGACAACCCGCTTTCTGGCTGGCGATGGTGGTGCTGAGTCTGGGCGTATCGCTGTTGGAGCGGGCAATGAGCAGTCAAAAGCGCTTTATCCGCGTGCCGCAAATAACCTGGCCACTGATTTGCATGATCGGCGTGGTGCTTTTTACCGCCAAGATGACCGGAGGGATAGGATTGCACGCGTTTGGCTCGGAAGTCTATGGTGGCAAGAAATATTTATTTTTAGTCATGAGTATTTTGTGCTACTTTGCTTTCACGGCACAGCGCGTCCCACCGGAGCGGGCCAACCTGTATGTGACGCTGTTCCTTCTCGGAGGGGTCACGCAGTTCATCGGTGATTTATACCCCGTCACCCCCTCGTTTCTCCATTTTATCTTCTGGGTGTTCCCGCCCAACGGCTCCTTCAGTTCCTTCAGGGATGTGTTTGAGGTGGGAGTGACTCGTCTGGTTGGCACTGGCTTCGCAGCCAGTGCCTTCGTTTTTTGGTTGGCGGCCAGATACGGACTGCGCGGGATTTTTCTATCAGGCAAACTGTGGCGGCCGGTTTTGTTTGCCGTGGCTTCGATGATGATTTTTTTGGGCGGGTTCCGTTCGGTGATTATATCATATCTAGGCATCCTCGGGTTGCTGTTTTTTCTGGAAGGATTGCACCGGACACGGGCGCTGCTGGTCTGCATGATGGCGGGGATACTCGTCGCGGTCGCAATCATCCCGTTGGCCCCCCATTTGCCTTTTACGTTTCAACGGTCGCTGGCGTTTTTGCCGCTGAATTTGAGCGAGGAAGCCAGAATGTCGGCCGAGGACAGTTCGAATTGGCGCTACGACATGTGGAAAGCGCTGCTGCCACAAATCCCACAATACCTTTTCCTGGGCAAAGGTTACGCCATTTCCATGGAAGATTTTGAAAGCATGGGGTATGACACGGCCTTTCATTCCGTGGATCCGGGCCAAACAGCGCTCGCGCTGTCCAGTGATTTTCACAGCGGCCCGCTTTCGGTGGTTCTGTCGTTTGGTATTTGGGGTGTCATTGCCTTTCTTTGGCTTATGTTTGCCGGTTTGCGGGTGGTGTATTGCAACTTTCGATATGGGGACGAGTCATTGCGGACAATTAACACCTATTTGTGGGCCTATTACCTTTATTCCTCATTCCGATTTATATTTTTAGTCGGAGGGCTGAATGGGGACATGTTAGTATTTGCCAGCACGATTGGATTTAGCATTGCGCTGAACGGCGGAGTATGCCGGCCGGCGCCGCAACCGGTTCAAGCACGACAGCCAATGGTTCATCTGGCAAAAATCCTGCCGCGAGCTCACCCGGCTTTTCAGCGATAAAGGGACCGGTGCCTGAATGGCCTTCACCGCGCCTGCTTTGAAACCCAAACTGCTCATCATTGAACTCTGGGGACTGGGCGATCTCGTCATCGCCACACCATTTTTGCGCGCGGTGGCGGAGCGGTTTGACGTCACGCTGCTGGCCAAACCCTTCGCGCTCGATTTACAACCCCGGCTTTGGCCCGGGGTGAAAGTGGCGCCGTTCACCGCACCGTGGACGACCTTCAAAAACAAATACCAGCTTTGGCGCTGGCCGTGGCAGGAAATCTCCCATTTGAACCGCCGCCTGTCGGCTGAACGTTTTGAATTCGGCCTCTCCGCGCGCTGGGACCCGCGGGATCATTTGCTTTTAAAAATGTTCGGCGCAAAAAACCGGCTGGGCTTTCCGCGCCTGCACAGCCAGGTTTTTTTAACCCAGCCGCTCGCGCGTCCCGACCCGCTGGCGCACCGCTATGAATCTTGGCGCGTTGCCGGCAAATCCATTGGAATTGAACTGCCGTTGCGCGAACAAATGACGCCGCCACAACGTCCGGCGCATTGCACTGCGCTGGTGCATAGCGGCGCACGGCTGCCCGCCCGCATCTGGCCGTTGGAACACTGGCGGAATCTGGCAGGACATCTGCGCTCAAACGGCTACACGGTCCAAGTCGCCTGCGATCCCGACCAATTGAATTGGTGGCGGCAATCCGGCGAAACATCCGCCGCGTGTCCGCGCACCGTCACCGAATTACTTTCCCTCATTGACCAAGCCGGGATTTTTATCGGCAATTGTTCCGGCCCCGGACATATCGCCGCCATCAGCGGCGTGCCGACTTTCACCGTCTTTGGTCCCTCGTTGCCGGAATGGTTTGCGCCGTTGCATCCGGCCGCCGAATGGATTGAAGGCAAGGCGTGTCCTTACAAACCCTGTTCGGATTACTGCCGGTTTCCAACACCGCATTGTTTGTGGAATGTCAGCGAAGAAGAAGTCTGGGCGCGGGTGGAAAAATTTACCGTCAAACATCTGCCAAACCAGCCAAGGTAGGGCTCGCAGTCCTCTGCGAGCCGCCCAAAACACGATTGAACAACGGTGCGCACGGCATGTCTCGCCGTAGCAAAGCGAAGACGGAAGCGGCATGCCCTGCCAAATTCAGCAGGTTACAGACGATTCCACCAGACGGCCGTGGGCTTGGGCACGTCGAAGCGCACGCGCTGCTCCGGGCTTTGCAGCGTGTAAATGGAATAACTCGTCGGCTTCAAGGAAAAATGGCCGGCGGCCAGACGGCGCAGGCGATGATGCACGATCCAAACCGGCTTGAGCGTTCGCACCCAACTTGGTGTCATGGCCGCCGTTTCATTTTTTTCGCGAATCGCATTTGGTTTCAAATTCATGTTCTCGCCGGTGTCGGCGAAAACGGAGGTGAAGTGGTCGCAAACGGCCATGGGCACCTTGTTTTTCATCAGCGCCAGCACCCAGTGAAAATCGCCGAGGTCGCGCCAGCGGGTGTCGAAGAAAAGGCCGCGCTCGTGAATGACGCGCCGCCGGATGAAAACCGAGCTGGTGAGGACCGGGAATCGGAACCAAATGTGCTGCGGATGCGGCACCAGCGAATGCCGGTGGCAAATGTATTTTCCCCCGCTGTCAGTGACGATGGTGCCGGCCAGCGCGACTTCGATTTTGGGATGCGCTTCAAAAAAGTCATGAACGGTTTTGAGCGCGCCGGGCAGATATTGTTCGTCGCAGTTGAGATACGCGAGAATGTCGCCCTGAGCGCGGCGATAGCCACGGTTGACGGCATCATACATGCCGCCGTCCTTTTCGATGAAGGCGCTGACGCGGCGGTCACGCGGCAGCCAGTCTTGCGTGCCGTCGTCCGAACAGGAATCCTGCACGATGTGCTCCAGTTCGACACCTTGCTGGTCGGCGACGGAAGCGATGCAGAGCTTGAGCCAGTTTGAATTGCGGAAGCTGGGCGTGACGATGGAAAATTTCATAACGGAATTTCTAACATCCAATCGGACTGGTGGCAAATGCAGGTAGTGCCGATAAATTCGCCTCCGCTCCCTTTAATCCCGGCGTCCGCCGCTGCCGCCCCCGATAACTGTGGCTGATTGTGTGGCATGAATGTCCAGCCAATGCGCGACAGCTTGTTGGTTGGCAACTTCACCGCGCAGGATGGCGAGAATCAAATCGTGGGTCAGGATGGTGTTGAATTGTTGCGGGTAAGCCAGGGGTTCGTTTGTGCCGGGCGGCTTCACCAAATAAGGCACGCGATAATCCCGCCGACCGTCGTATAGTTTGGATTCGCGCCACGAATGGTCGGCGCTCAGAATAATCCAGGTTTTATCCCACTCCCCCGATGTTTCCATGGCGTGGCGCAGTTCTCCAAATTCATGGTCGGCCAGTGCCAGATTGTTCAAGTAACCCTGCACTTTGGACATGATCCAGATGGTAAGCTGGTTCTTTTTCGGCAGATAGACTCCCGGTCTATGCGGCGCCGGCAAGTGCAATAGAATCAAGCCGTAAGTGGAATTCGTCACCACAGAAAGTGACGCCTGCAAACTGTCACGGTGGATATTAACGAAAAGCTGTCGCAGCCAAAGGGTTTCGCCCAGCGAAAGAACTTGCTGTCGCATGTTCGCCTCAAATGTATCAGCCCGGGCGGGCTCAAAAAGAGGAAAGGGATACCACACGCAAAAATTCAAAGCCCCGGGCAACATCCGGTCATAAGGGATATACCAGCCGACGAGCGCGGTGTTCACGCCGAGGTCACGCGCCCTGGAAAACACCGAAGGCTGCGAGGCCCAGGAGGTGGTTGCTCCGGTGTCGGCAAGAGTGATTGAAAGATCACAAACATCCGCGTCAGAAACGTCTGAGATGCGCTTCCCCAGTATCAACGCCGGCATGGACATAATCGTGGTGTCATTGGGTGCATAAGCGCCGGCGGCAGACAATGATTGTTGCTCAAGGCGGTCGAATTCGGGGAATTGCAAGCCGGCGGGTCGCTGAGCGAATACCATCCGGTAATCCAGTTCATCGAAGATAATCCACACCACACGCGGCTGGCCGGCGCGAACCGGGACGGGCGGCGGCAACACAACCTGGCTGTCACACTGTTTCAATTGAACCACGTTCAGACAAACCAGCGTGATTTTTACCAGCATGAAAACGGCCAGCGGGGATAGAACCGCCACCATCTCCGCCGCGATTTTGGCGATCAGCCGGTGTTTCCAGGCAAACAGGGCCAGCAGCGCCAGCCCGCAGACCATCGTTGCGGGTTGCTTCATAAATACGGCGAGTTGATAATCGGTAATGTCAGAAAACTTCAATCGCACGAAGTCCAACGGCAACAGCAATAAAAACAGAAACATCAAATGAACCGTTAGATGCAACCATCGGTTGGGGAAACGCCGCAACATCTGCATGACCAGCCATGCCAGCAAGGCGAGACCGAAGAGGTTGACCACCAAAGCCAGAAGCATCGGAGACGTGGCCGGCAATTTGCTGAAGTAGCGATCATCATCGGAAAGCAAATCAAATCCCACCTTGATAAAACACAAATTTGCCAGTGACACCGCCACGATGCCGTCCTTGATTTTTTGTTTCAGCGGCTGCGGTAACGGAACGGCGCCTTCGTGATGTTCCACCGAAGGCGGGGTTTGCCTGGGTGCGCTCAATCTCCACCACTCTTCCGCTTCAGGCAATACATCCGGCGATGCGTGCCCGGCAGCGCGAGCGACCGGACAATTTCAAAGTACGGCGTGCAAGCCGATTCAAACCCTTTTGCATCCAATGTGGCATGCAAATGTTCCCGCCCGCGGGTCAGGCGGCGGAACATTTCATCCTCGGGTTCAACAAACTCAATCACAAGTAACGAATTGGTTACATCGTAAGCCAGCCGCAGAATTTCTTCAAGCGGAATCCGTTCCGTCACCAGCAGATGGTGAATCAGCGCCAGCATCAGCACGCCGTCGAACGCGCCGGCCGGCGCGGACGAAGCCGCTCCGTCGCGGTGAAGGCCCGTCGCACGGTCCAGGAACGACGGACACTCGCCGTTCCGCCAGCCGAGCGCCGGGCTGGGGTGCGCCAGATTCACGACCAGCGGCAGAATGTTCAATTTTTGTTCGCGCGCGCGCCGCCAGATGGCGCCGGCGCACGCCGCATCCAGATCAACGGCCACCACCTCCGCGCCCGCTTGCGCCGCCAAAGCGCTGAAATGGCCGGTGTTCGCCCCCGCGTCCAGCACGCGCGCCGGTTTGAACTCGCGCAACGCCTCGCTCACAAATTTTTCCTTGGCCGCAAACGCCGGGTCGTCGTAGCTGTGCGTGGCCATATAATCCGACCACACCGATTTTTTTTGCGCGGCCGGCTTGAGCGAGTCCAGCGTTCGTTCCAGGCGTTTGAAAAGCGATTCGAGGATGAACTGCGCCTTTTCCGGGTTCGCCAGCAAATGCGGCTGGTAAATTTTTTGATCGTCCGGGTCGGCCCGGCGCGACAGCCAGGTTGGAATGGAGACGAGCGAGAGCGTTCGCGGCTTGATTTTCTCCAGCGGCCCGCAGAGGCGGTAAACATCCTCCGGCTCAAGTCCGTCCCGGCGCGTCGTGAAAATTTCCGCCAACGGCAAACCCCACCGGCGGTTGGCCAGCAGCGGCAGAAGAAACGTGCGGACAAATTGCGCGTGCGGTTTCCAAATCGGATCGCCGGGATTCCGTCGTTCAAATGACAGCGCGTCAATGAACACCGGTTCGCTGCCGCGAAACAAAAGGTTGCGTGGGGTGGCGTCCTTCAACCCGAACCCGTCCACGAGCGCGGCTTGGGCGAGTTCGAGCGTCAAACGACCGGCAGCCCAAAGCATTTCGGGCGGCCATTCGTGCGGATAACTTGGAAAAGGAATGCGCTCATGCTCAAAGACCGCGCCCCCGGGCTGCGCGTGGAAAACCGGCTGCAACTCCGGCGATTCGCGAAGCGCGGCAGTTTCATCTTCGTTCAGGCGGCGGGTGGAGACAAATTGTTTCCGCGCGAGGAACTGGCGCGCGCAATTGGTTTGCAGGAATTGTTCGAATTCGGGAATGGCATCCGTGGCAACGAAGCGCAGCACGCGGCCATTGAAGGAACAACAACAACCCGCCGGATCGCGAAACGAAGGTGCGGGTGCAGGCATCACTTGGTATTAATTTTAGCTTCCACTTTAGGCGGGGGAATTTCGATGCTGACACCCGGAGGTTTTTGGCCGCGCCCAAATATTTTCCGAAACACACCCACAATTACACCCACGATCCACCGCCGTGTTTGTTTCAGGTAGAACAGGAAGCCAACAAAGGCCGCGACAATTATTTGCCAGAGCAACGCGCCCAATCCAGGATCAATATATGCCAGAATCAGAATGGTCATGAAACGATTTCCGAGTTGTTGGCTGTAAAACCTAGGTTACAGTCATTTCCCTGTCAAGATTTTGTTCGGAATCGTTGTGCGATGGGAATGCGCCGGCCCATGCCGAAGGCGCGCGGCGACACTTTCAGTCCGGGCGCGGCCTGGCGGCGTTTGTATTCGCTGAACGTGACCTTGTTGATCACGTCGTTGACCACCGCCGCGTCGAATCCGAGCCGGATGATTTCCTCCTTGCCCAGATTTTTCACGACGTAGGCGTCCAGAATCTGGTCCAGCGTTTCGTAGGGCGGCAGTGAATCCTGATCCGTTTGGTTTGGCCGCAACTCCGCACTCGGCGGTTTTATGATGGAAGCGGCGGGAATGATTTCGCGTTCGCGACCCGCTCGCGACGCAGGGTCGGAGTTGATCCAGCGCGCCAGTTTGTAAATGTCCGTCTTGAAAACGTCCGCGATCACTGCCAGCGCGCCGCACATGTCGCCGTAAAGCGTGCAATAACCGACGGCCATTTCCGACTTGTTGCCGGTCGTCAGCACCAGCGCCCCAAATTTGTTCGACAGTGCCATCAATGTCATGCCGCGCAGCCGCGACTGGACATTTTCCTCGGCTTCATTCGGCTTGGTTCCGGCAAAAACCTTTGCCAGTTGTTTTTCAACCGATTGAAAAACGGGTTCAATCGGCAAAACTTCGTAACGGATGCCGAGATTTTTCGCGAGCACCTCGGCATCGCTCAAACTGCCTTCGCTCGAATGACGCGCGGGCATCGAGACGCCGAGCACCTGGTCCGCGCCGAGCGCGTCCGCCGCCAGCACGGCCACCAGCGCGGAATCAATGCCGCCGGACAGGCCGACCAGGGCCGACTTGAACCCGCATTTGTGAACGTAATCGCGAATGCCCAGCGACAGCGCGGAAAATATTTCCTCTTCGCGCGCCGGCCATTCAATTTTCGTTGACGGCGAATCAACCTCCAGGTCCGCAATCAAAACATCCTCGGCGAATCCCCGGCCCAACGCCAGCGGTTCGCCGCGCCGATTGAGCGCGACGCTGTGGCCGTCGAAAATCAATTCGTCATTCGCGCCGACGAGATTGACCTGTGCCAGCGGCACGCGCTCGTCGCGGGCCACCCGCTGCAGCATGGCGAGCCGGGTCTTTTCCTTGCCGTCATGCCACGGCGACGCGGCAATGTTAAGGATGATTTCCGCGCCCTGCCCGATGAGTTCCTTGATTGGGTCGCGGCGATAAAGCCGTTCCGGCCAGAAATCCTCGTCGTTCCAGATGTCCTCGCAAATCGTGATGCCGAGTTTGCGGCCGTTAAATTCAAAAGGAACGACGCTTTTGGCCGGTTCAAAATAGCGGTCTTCGTCAAAGACGTCGTACGTCGGCAGCAGTGATTTGTGCGTGTGCCAGATGATCTTGCCGTTGTGCAAAACCGCGGCGGAATTGCGGAGCGCGCGGCCGGGACGTTCGGAATTTTCGCCAACGTAACCCACGCACAGCGGAATGGGGCCGATGCTTTTGGCGGTTTCGGCGAGCACGGCCAGATTCGCGTCAACAAAATCGGCACGCAGGAGCAAATCGCGTGGTGGGTAGCCGCAGAGAAACAATTCCGGCGCGAGAACAAATTCCGCGCCGAGGGCGCAGGCTTTTTCATGGCCGGCAATGAGCCTTTGCTGGTTCGCCGCAAAGTCGCCGACCGTCGAGTTGAGTTGAAGCAGTCCGATTTTCAAGGAAATTAAGATTGCCGCATCCGGACGGTTTCGCAAAGATTTAATGTGGGACGCGAAGCGTTTGTTCGACGCGAATCAAAATCAGGTTTCGCGGAGCAATGCTGCGCGCCCCGGCGTTTCAACATCGTGGAGCGCCCCGGCCATGGCGACGAGATGTTGTTCCAAGGTGAATCGTTGGAGAAAAATTTCACGCAACGCCCCGGTCAGGTCCGCCGTGGTCAAACGCATCAGCGCGTCGGCGATTTGTTCCGGTGACTTTGGGTCGACGAGGCCGGGGTAATTTCCCGCTTGCGGCAGCATTCCGGGGATCGAACGCCAGCGCGTCGTGACCATGGGCAATCCAAACGCCATGGCTTCAATCAAGTTGGCCGGCTGGTTTTCGGCGCGATAATAGGTCGGGAAGCAAAAGAGATCGGCGTCAGCGAGCGCCTGCGCCTTGCGTTCGGCCGAAACGAAACCCAGACAGGCAACGTCAGCCTGAAGTTCGTGGCGCCGAATCAATTCGTGCAGTTCCTTTTCCTCGGTGCCGGAGGCGAACGAGCCGATCAAGGTCAACCGGAAACGCAACGGGGACTTTTCAGCGGCCAGTTTTTCATTGGCCAGCGCCACGCCTTTGACAGCGTCAAACAGGCCCTTTTCGCGCGAGCAAGTGGCGATAAACAAAACGTTGACGGTGGCTTGGTTCCCGTTTGCCGGGGTGGTTTCGCCGGACAGGATTTGGGCCAACCGGGCCCTGCGGGCGCGGCGTCGCGGCAAAATTTCCTGCTCAAATTGCGGGCACGGGTCCGGGATGCCTCCATTGACAACGGCAATGCGCCGGGCAGTGAGTTTTTCCGCGTCGCGCCGGTTGAATTCTGAAAGCACGATGCTGAGGTCGGCGTTTTTCATCCGCTGGTAGGTGTAACTGCGCGTGCGGATGGATACGGCGGTTTCGAGCCATTTGGCCAGTCCGGCGGCGTGCCAGTGCAAAATGATTTTTTTGAAAAACGGACGGCACAGGAGCATGACCAGCCAGTCGCGATAAAGCGCGACGGATTTGCCGGGCGCGGGCACGTAATAAAAATTGTCCACGCCATAACGAAACCGGCACCAAATCGCCTGGAGACAATAAAACAGAATCAGAAAGGGCTTGCTGCCCTGAAATTCACCGATGTCTTCGAGGGTTTTGGAATAACGCGCGTTGACGTGATAGCATTCAATGCCGAAACCATTTGGCGACCCGCCGCCGGTTCTTGATTTCCCTTTGCGCCGGTCGCCGCCGAAGTGGTCCAGCATGAGCTTCACGGCGTAGCTCTGGCCGTGGTGCGGCGGCGGCACATGAGCAAAAACAAGCAGCTTCATACAGACGCAATTTCAACCTAAACCTGCGCGAAGGTGGGATTGAAAGAAAGATTTTTTTTGCGCGGGGCTCGACCGGTGTTGCATCAGCTTGAGAAAGCGGCGCCGGCGGCCCGCCGGTAAAATCCAGTTACCACCCGGACCAGCGGCCGGTGCGGCTTTTCGATTCGTGGTCAGGGAATATCCCGCCGCTTCGGCTGGCGTTTTAATTTTCATTGCGTATCCTGCCCGGCGCATAATTTGAATTTCCATGGCCATTGAACGAGTCAACGTCCTCGGCGTGGGCATCAGCGTCATCAATTTGCAAACGGCGCTGACGGCCATCGGCGACGCGGTGCGCGCGCGGCGCAAGGGCTACATTTGCGTGACCGGGGTGCATGGGGTGATGGAGGCGCAAGCCGATGCCGCGTTCCGGCGCATTCTGAATCAGGCTTTTCTCTGCACGCCGGACGGGATGCCGATGGTCTGGATGGGCCGGCTGCGCGGCCACCGTGAAATGAGCCGCGTGTACGGGCCCGACCTGATGCTCGAGGTCTGCGCCTGGAGCGAAAAAAGCGGTTGCCGCCACTTTTTCTTTGGCGGTGCGCCGGGCGTGGCGGAGCAATTGCGCGATCGCTTGACGAAACGATTTCCGAATCTGCAGGTCGCCGGCTGTTACACGCCGCCGTTTCGCGCGCTCAATGCGGGTGAGCAGATGCAATTGCAGGAAACGATCCAGACATCACGACCGGACATCCTGTGGGTTGGCTTGAGTACGCCGAAACAGGAAAAATTTATGGCCGAATTTCTGCCGCAACTGGACGTAACGCTGATGATTGGCGTCGGCGCGGCGTTCGATTTTCACAGCGGGCGGGTCAAGCAGGCGCCACGCTGGATGCAGCGGAGCGGGCTGGAATGGTTTTACCGCGTGTGCCAGGAACCCCGGCGACTGGGCCGCCGCTATTTCCGAAACAATCCGCTGTTTGTGCTTAAAGTGGCCGGACAACTTTCCCGGTGGAAAAAGTATTCGCTGGAATAGGCGGTTACTCCGGAATGACCGGCCGCGCGCCGGCCGGCAAACGCAAATCATCCTTCGCGTCTCTGCGCCGGGCCAGCCATTCGATGATGCGGCGGATGGCCAGTTGCAGGGCGGCATCGGAACTTCGCGGCAAGGTGAAACCGGCTTGGCGGAGTTTGGATGAATCCATTCTCGACTGTGGCACGTCCCCCGGCCAGCCCCCGGCGGAATCTCCGTAATGAATCGCCGTCCGGCCTTTGAATCCGAGCTGCTCCACCAATTCATTGGCGATGAAGCGCACCGATGTGGCCCCGTCCGGCGCAAGGTTGAAGACATCGAATTTTGACGGCGCCAATTTGGAGCCGTGTTGATCGGCGAACAGCAACCCAGCCACCAGGTCGCGGACATAAACATAGGGTTTTGCCTGATGGCCGTTTCCCAACACTTTCAGTTCCACCGAATTTTTCGCGAGCTGCCGGATAAAATCATAAATGACGCCGTGGGTGGTGCGTTCGCCAACGATGTTTCCGAACCGCAGAATGATGCCGCGCAATCCAAACGTGGCGCAGAAGGCGGTGATCAAGGCTTCCGAAGCCACCTTGCCGGCGCCATAAAGACTGACGGGCAGGCATGGCCCCAGACCTTCGTGCGTCACCGTCGTGCCCACGTCGCCATACACGGTCCCGGAACTCGAAAAGACAATTCGCGGCACATGGTTTTGTCGCATGGCTTCGAGGACGTTGTAAGTGGCAATGGTTTCCTGCTCGAGATCCAGCCGGGTGTTTTCGATTCCCCAACGGGCGTCCGGGTTGGCCGCCAGATGAAAAACCCGGTCAACGCCTTGAAAGTGCGGCATCACTTTGGGCAAATCCAGCAGATCGAGGGCGGTTACCTTGAGCTTGGGCTGGCCGGCATGTTGGGCCAGGTGTTCCCGCCGGCCGGAGGAAAAATTATCCAAAACCCTCACTTCCCGGGTCGTGGAGTCGGCCAGCAGGGCATCCAGCAGGTGGGAACCGATAAAACCGGCTCCGCCCGTGACCAGGTACGTTAACAAGGGATTTTGCGCCATAAATTCATGCCTGATACGGGCTCGCACCTCCAACGTCAACGATTTTGTTTGAGTAAAAGCGGTAGTTTGGCTATCTCAAGACTGGAATTACCGCACAAATGAACGGAAATCAAAATGACAACCCGCCTTTGAACCTCTGGCAGGATTCAAAGGACTGCTGGCGTCGGCTGCCGAACAAGGTTTTTTTCTTTTTGTTGCTGGCCGCCTGGCTGGCGCTGTTTCAGTTTTTGGGCAATTCCATTCTAGGTTATATTCACACGACATCACTGTTTTCCTGGATGCATGAGGCGTATCGGAGTTACGGCGGTTCAGCCAATGATGACGCCCATGGCAATTTCATCCCGTTTCTGGTCGTCGGGCTGTTTTGGTGGAAGCGGAAGGAACTGCTGGCGTCGTCATTCAATATTTGGTGGCCAGGGCTGCTGATTCTCATCGCGGGAATGGTGCTGCACATATCGGGTTATGTCCTGCAACAGCCGCGCATCTCCATTGTGGCGCTGTTCACCGGGATTTATGGTTCGATGGGGCTGGCTTGGGGGCGCGAATGGCTGCGGAAAAGTTTTTTCCCGTTCTTCCTTTTTGCTTTTTCGATTCCTTTGGGCGATCAAGCCAAGTTCATTACTGTCCCGTTACAATTGCTGGTGAGCTGGTTGACGGCGGTGACGGCGCATATTGTGGGTATCGGCGTGATGCGAAACGGGGTGCAACTGATCGATTCATCGGGCACTTACCAATATGAAGTTGCCGCGGCGTGCAGCGGCATCCGGAGTCTCATCGCGATTTTTCTGCTGGCCACGATTTACGGTTTCATCACATTTCACTCGACTTGGAAACGGCTTTTTTTGATGGCACTGGCGCTCCCGTTCGCCGTTTTGGGAAATTTGGCGCGGATGCTCTTCATCATCATTGCGGCGGAAATAGGCGGGCAGAAGTGGGGCAACTACGTTCACGAAAGCGGTATTTTCAGCCTCGTCCCGTATCTTCCGGCGATTATCGGGCTGCTGGTCGTCGGGCGGCTGATGGAAAAGTGGTGGGGTGCAGACGAGTCAGCGGAGCAAGGACATCCATGAAATATCAAAAATGGCTGATTCTTTTTGTTGTGCTCGCGTTGATGGCGGGCACAGCCGGTGCATTGGCCTGGCTCAAGGGACACCAACGGCTCGGCAAACCGGGCCTCAAAGCGACACCCATTCCCGGCAGTGTGATGATGCAAATTGATTTGCCGGAGCGCGTTCTCGACTTCACTTCCACCAATATGCCGGAATCGGAAGTTGAACTGGGTTATTTTCCAAAAGACACCAGTTATGTCAGGCGGCTCTATCAGTCGCCCGATGGTTTTGGAGTCAGCACCACCGTCATTTTGATGGGCGCAGACCGCACGAGCATTCACCGGCCAGAATACTGCCTGCTGGGACAGGGCTGGAGCGTTGATAAAAAAACCGAGGTCAAAATTCCAATAGACGGCGTGCCACATTATGAACTGCCGGTGATGAAATGGGTGATTCGCAAAACGGTCGAAACCCCTGATGGTCAGAAACAGGAAATAATGGGGATTTATGTGTTTTGGTTTGTTGCGGATAACGAGCAGACCACGGGCAATGTCCAACTCCAGTGTTATCTGGTGAAAGACCTTTTATTCACCGGTGTGTTGCAACGCTGGGCTTATATTTCCTGTTTTGCCGTCTGCGCGCCGGGGCAGGAAGACGCGGCGTTTGAGCGCATGCGGAAATTAATTGCCGCCTCGGTGCCGGAATATCAATTGCCTCCCGGCAAACGCTAACGGTTAAAACATTTGAATTTACCCGCCGTTTGTTTATTCTGAACAACACTTCACGGTTGAAATTAAAAAGCCATGTTGCGACGTGATCGCCAGATTCGAACGCAAATCCACCAATTGGCGGACGCCTGTCTGTTTGCGGTGAGCTTCTGGCTTGCCTATGCGTTGCGCACCAATCCGCAAGTCATCGCATGGCTGGACCTCGATGTGATCCCACCGGACATATTTAACACGGTCGTCTGGCTGTACGTTGCGCTGATTCCCGCCGCGCCGCTCATTCTTGAATCCCAGGGTTTTTACAACCACCCCTTCCTTTGCTCGCGCCGGGACATTATCTGGCCGCTCTTCAAGGGTTGTCTCATCACCACCATTGGCCTGGTGCTGGTGATGTATGTCCTCCACTTTGTTTCACCGCGCGTGGTGATGGCGTTTTTTGGCGCCATCAGTTTCACCCTGGTCTATCTGAAGGAGGAACTGATGCGGCTGGCTTTGCGCAGCAAGTTCGGCCAGTCCCAATACCAACGCCGCTTCCTCCTCATCGGCACGCATGCCGAAATTGTGCGGCTTCGGCGTGAACTGAAAGAACGATTGGACAAGAGCGTCGAGGTGGTGGGCGAATTGAGTCTCGGAGAAACCCCGGTGCAACAACTCGCGCAGATGCTCCACGAACATTCAATAAATGGGGTGATCATCAGCGCGCGCCACACCTATTTCGATCAGGTCGAAAACGCCATCAAAACCTGCGAACTCGAAGGCATCGAAGCCTGGCTGGTCGCCGATTTTTTTGGAACGCAGATTTCACGCGCGCGCTTCGACGAATTGCTCGGCTATCCCTTGCTGGTCTTTCGCTCGACGCCGGAAACCTCCTGGCAGGGCGTCGCCAAGCAACTCATGGATTTTGTCGGTGCGCTGTTGTTGCTGGTGTTGTTGATTGTGATTCCAGTGATTCCCCTCATCGCGCTGGCGATCAAGCTCACCTCGCCCGGCCCGGTTTTTTTCCGCCAGCAACGCTCCGGCCTCAACGGCTCGCCCTTCACGCTTTACAAATTCCGCACCATGGTCACCAATGCTGAACAGTTCAAACACGAGCTGGAGGCCATGAACGAAATGAGCGGCCCGGTCTTTAAAGTCACCAACGACCCGCGCGTCACGCCGATTGGGAAATTCCTCCGCAAATACAGCCTCGACGAACTGCCGCAACTCTACAACGTGCTCCGCACCGAAATGAGCCTGGTCGGTCCGCGCCCCTTGCCGGTGGACGAGGTGAAACGTTTTGAAAATCTGGCCCACCGCCGCCGCCTGAGCGTCAAACCCGGCCTCACCTGCCTCTGGCAAATCAGCGGACGCAATCAAATCTCCGATTTCAGAGAGTGGGTGCGGCTTGACCTCGAATACATCGACAACTGGTCGCTGTGGCTCGATTTGAAAATCCTGGTCCGCACCATCCCCGCCGTGCTCATCGGCACGGGCGCAAAGTAAAATGCCAGTTTGCCTTTGATGAAAAAAAAGCAACCGACATCCGTCGTCACCGGGGCCGCCGGATTTCTCGGCTCGCACCTGGCCGATTTGCTCCTGGCGCGCGGCCACAAGGTCATCGGCATCGACAATTTCGTCACCGGCTCGGTGGACAACATCGCGCACCTCGGGGGCAGCCCGAATTTCAAATTTATCGAGCAGGACGTCACCGAATTCATCTTCCTCAACGGTCCGGTGGATTACGTCTGGCACTTCGCGTCGCCCGCCAGCCCGATTGATTATCTCGAACTGCCGATTCAAACCCTCAAGGTCG
>OCZT010000177.1_pt1 | contig 59589 bp, 55 predicted proteins | sample 1539031 | NCBI WGS metagenome assembly OCZT01 (sample SAMEA3539308, study PRJEB22396) | soil metagenome | biome: tundra; feature: field; material: soil | place: USA | collected 2010-05 | depth 0.15 m
ATTATTATTATTATTATTATTATTATTATTATTATTATTATTATTATTATTATTAATTCCATGAGAAAATATCAACAGCTGGTAGGCAAGCTCCAAACCCAACGCTGGAACATGGAACATATAATCCGGATTTATTTTTTAAAATATAATGAGCTGATCCCAAAATTCAAAATTGTTTCTCAGAAGTTCATATTTTGAATTATCAAACGAGTTTCTGATTATGGAGAATAATTTTGGGATGAGCTCAATGAGAATCAGGACGCAAAAAACAAGTTATATAGTGACTCTAGCGGATTAAGTTAACTAATTGACTAAATTAATTTGGAGAAAAGTCAAGATTAAGTCAAAAGAAAATAGCGAGATCACTGTATTTTGGAATAAGACCTACTTTTTTATATTTTGTATTCTGACCAATACAAAAGAAATGGAATCAGAAAAAAGAACACTTCCAAAAATGGCTACTCAAAAAAGGAAATTTCAGGAAAGGTATTCTTCGGCAGTCACAACATCTGCAAATATACCATCAAGTGCGGCCATGAACGTTGCATGGACAATATGTGCAGACATCAGTTCGTTTTTAAACTTAAGGTCGTGTGCTGCGCAGGCATCGTCAATCAAGGTACATGTGAATCCAAGTTCCTTTGCAGCCCTAATTGTCGTGTCTATATACATATGGCTCATTGCTCCGCAAATTGTAAGGTTAGTTACATATTTTTCCTTCAGTTTAGAAAATAGCTCGGTCTGGAAAAAACTATTAGGAAAATGTTTCTCGATGACAGTTTCTTCTGGAAGAGGACTAATGCTTGCATGAAAATCTATTCCCTTAGTTCCGGGTATAAAGAAAGTTGCATTTGGTCGCTTAGACAAATGTTTGATAAAGAAAATCGGCTTATCTGAAGTACGGAATGTTTTAAGGAGTTTAGCTGTTCTTTTCACTACTTCTTCCATGCCTACAAATTCCATCTTGCCGCCTGGAAAATAATCATTTTGGATATCAATAAAAAGAAGGGCTTCTTTCATACTATGAAATGGAGTTTTCAACAGTAATATTTTTAACGGTTTATTTCAGTTGAATATCATTCGGCTTGCTACAGCGATGAAAACTTTCAAAATGTATGTGACTGTTGCAGTAGTAAGTGCAGAAGATGGGAATAGTAAAGAAGTAGCTATGAAAAAAGTAGTGGCTATGCAGACCGAAGATTGTAAATAAAATTTTTAGGAATGAGAGCACACATATTGCTGGATTGTTTTCAGTCCTTTTTACAGCATCTTTGACAGCAGTAACATCTTAAGCACACATGGGCATAACGGTCCTTGGAACCATGGTGGCTGGTTGTTTATATTATATAGATGTATTTTGTCGATTGAGTAGTGATTCACAGACCCGATCCAAAATTTTGTATTGTGGATGTAATAAAAGGAGCGAAATAAATGTTGAAACAGTCATCTAGTATAATGAAAAAGGTACCAGCTATTTTGTTTGTAGTCCTTTTCGTAGTATCTTTACATCAGTGACAGCTAGTGCTGCACGCTGTCATGACAGCAGAAGCCGCCATGGCGGGAGTTCTCACTGCTGCTATGGTATACCACCACCGTTTGTCAACCTTAACATGGGCATTACTTCGCTAACTGTGACGGAGTGTGGAGCCTTTACAATAACCAGGGGGTATGCCTGCTAATCAGTGAGTATAGATACTTGTAATAGATTCAAATTTTAAAGTCAACTCTACTCTTATTACGATGTATCGAAAAATCTTTAAATTTTTAATTGACTCTGTATCACTTTACTTCATCACAAAACAGGATCTTGAGCCAATATTATTATTTACAAAGCTTCGGATGGAGAACGGTCATTTTTACAGAATTTTCAGTACACTGCCAAAATAAATCTATGATAATTTATAGATAGTTTTTTTTAACCTTACAATATAGTTTTATTGGATTGTATCTAAGTCCGAACTAATTTTTTTTAGCAGCTGTTTTGTAATTTAAAATATTATTGTACTGATGGCCTTTTAAAAGTTCTGATAAGTTCTACAAACAAAAAGAATCTCAAAGCTATTGGGATAAACTATAAAATATAATTTTTAAGTAGAAATGTTTAATTCGTAACATGAAACATTAAATCATGTATATTTATTTAGTTGTCTATTTATCATTAACTTCTAAATCAATATCATGAGATAGGATATGAACACAGTTTAATGTTATGGGGCAAGTAGATTGCATAAATTCTTAAAGGTTTTAGTAATCACTGCGATGGTATTCTTGATCTTAGATTGTACCACAGGTGCGACGAAGGAGTCAGATGCTTGGAACACCAAAGGAGTTGCTCTTGATAATTTGAATAAATCCGATAAAGCAATAAAAGCTTATGACAAAGCAATTGAAACTAACCCACGAAATGCGTATATTTGGTCCAATAAAGGAAGTACTTTAGTTGAATTAGGCAAGTCAGATGAATCACAGAAAGTATGGGTTAAATCAAAGGAAATTGATTCAAAAGCTTGGTACAATAAAGGAAATGATCTATTTTACTTAGATCAATTCGATGGAGCAATAACAGCATATGACAAAGCAATTGAAATTAACCCTCGTGATTCAGATGCTTGGTACAATAAAGGAATAGCTTTAGGGAAATTAGGTAAGTTAGATGAAGCAATAAAAGCATTTGACAAAGTAATCGATATTAAACCGCGTAATTCAAAAGCTTGGTACTATAAAGGAGTTGCTTTCAGCGCATTAGGCAAGTCCAATGAAGCACAAAAAGCTTGGATCAAAGCAAAGGAAATTAATTCAAAGGCTTGATATAATAAAGGAACTTTATTCGATCTAAATAAATTCGCTGAAGCAATAAAAGATATGGTATGGAATAACTGAGTTTACAGACACATAGTCCAAAATTATGTAATTTTCATTTTTTGCAGTGGAAACTACGGTTTCCAAAAATGGATGATATAATCATTAATCAGATTTGTTCGATGCCCAAGAACACGACATTGTATTAAAAAACTTAATTTAGTTATATGGTGTTTATAATAGCTTTCATCAGACCTTTGGAGTTTAGAACTAATTCAAGTTTAAATATAAATTGCTTTTTTAGGAAAAAGCTTAATGTTAAATTTTTGAATATCTTCGATAAAACTAAAAAATATCATCCATATAAACTTATTTTTCAAAATTGAAATATCTTATGCGGAAGTAATTTTTGCTCAGAAACTATGTTTCGCATAATTAAAAATAGTGAAGGGAACCATTATAAAATAATAGCTTCCTAATAAATATGATAATGATTAGCGTACTGAGAAACTAAAAAAATTATGATTTATATCAGATTGAATATATGAAACGAATTCAAAAATCATAGCACTAAATATATAAAATTATCTGGGTGAACAATAAATGAGATTTATTAAAATACTAACTATTTCGCTGGCAGTCCTTTTATTACAAAGGCGCCTACTAAAATGGCTACAAAAAGAGATGTCAAACTGGATACACAGAAGGTACCAATGGATAGAATAGTATCGTGGAGTTTCAACATTATAGGCATCGAAGTGAAAATTTCAATCCTGTAGATTATGGAAGTGGTTACAAAGATAGTTGTAAAGTAAACTATGAAGAAAGAGACAATGGTAGCTTCAAAGCAGGCTCACAGAATACTGATTAATGATGTTTCTGCAGCTGACTCCCAAACCTGAAGCGGATCCTTTATTGTAAAAAGCGTCTGGACCCAGCGTAGCGCATGCAATACTCACTAGAAGCAAAAAAACCAGCACAGTGACTCCCAAAACTACTACGAAGGAATATCTTCTACTTGCTGTATCATATCCTGCTTTTTTCATCATTCAGCTTCCAGATATTTGTTAAGATATAGCATATGACGTAAATTAGGAATTTATAAAAATTTAGTATGTGCACTCTTTAAAAAATTATGGGACTTTTGGCATATTATTTTTTAAAGTCTGTACAACAGTTTAAACTTTGAACTTGAAAAGATAATACTCAAAATAATTAAAAGATGGATAAAGTAGATGGAATATTAACAGAGTTGAAAAAAACATTATGTTTCGTGAAGGCTAAAAATAAATGAAAATTAAAAAATAATTTAACCTATAAATTGGATTTATTTAATTCTTTTAGATAACATTTATTTCGCTGTTCAAGTTATTGAATCCTGGATCTCCCCTACGATACAAACTAAGATCAAAAAGATCAAAACAACGTTGAGAAATAATATTTGCTGAGAACTATTACAATATTTTGATAGTCCCAATCGAACTATCCTTTTTTATTAGCTTTTTGTGGTGAGATAATGATTAAACATTAAGAATTGAAATCAAAAAAGCCACTAAGAAAAAATCGGATTTAATTGGCTTTTCTATCAAAGCAGACAGTTTTCGCATTTCTTCCCATCGATCTAGGTCGCCATTTTATTCTTCTGACTCTCCGTTTTTTCATTCTCCTCTATATCTTCAGTTGGACCCATCAATCTAGCCAGCCATTTTGTTTCATCAAAACTTTCAAATATAATCTTCAAAATCAATGTCAACGGTATGGAAAGCAGCACACCTGCAGTTCCAAGCACATAATTCCAATAGATCAGTGAAAGAAACAAGATACCTGGAGATAATTTCAGGCCTTTACCTGCGAGTGAAGGGAATACAACGTTTTCGGCAAGCATATCAACAATTGCGATAACGACAATAATTGCAAGAGCACCTACAGGCCCATATTTGAACAGTACAAGCATTATGGGTGGAATAGAGGCTAGAACGAGACCAATGTATGGGATATAACTGAGCAGGAATATAAGGACGCCCCAGAGAATCGCAAAGTCAATGCCTCCTATAAAGAGAACGACGGTAATTCCAACGGCTGTGATAAGATTCGTTTCTGCTTTTATGACCAGAAACCCGACCAGATTCTTGTCAAATTTACTCATACTCATATGGAGTTTGGATTGAGCTTCAAGTTCTGAATTCATTTTTTCAGGCGCATTGGAGGCATCTATCAACAAGAACGCGGTCGTAAGAATTATAATTCCAGCTGTTGTCCCGGCATTCAAAAGTCCATTAATAATACTCGACATGAGAAAGATCATATTTGATGCAATACCACGTAAAATCGAATTCGCAGAAAGCTCTCCTTGTGAGGGGATATAACGTGTGAGAATATCTATAAACCCCATCAAACGAGTTTGATAGAGTGGGATTTGGTCCTCAAACTGGATTGCGGCTCCGAAAACCACTACTCCCAGAACTGCGATAATAAATGCAAATAAAAGAATCACTAGAATAACACTCAATCCACCAGGAATACCCCTTCTTTTGAGCCAGCGGATATGAGGAGTAAGAATAAGTGCAGCAAAAACCGAGAAAAGAATGGTGGTAAGTATGGGGGCGATCGCCCTCATCCCGACAGTTAGGATAACAATAAAAGTGCTATACATTAATATTTTAGCCGATAATGGATTGCTATTGATGCTCATGATTTGCGACTCCACTTCATATTTTTAAAATAAGTTGAGCTTTTTTTCATAAAAATTCGACGCATATTTGATTGGTTAATGTCTTCAGTGTTTTTTTATCTGCCCCCATCTTTAGGTTATTCATTTATGATCGGCTAAATAATATGTTAAAAAGCCAAAATGACTACTGTAATAATCGATTATCTATATGATGTTTCCATGCTTACAGAAAAGTGCAACAAAAATAATAAATTTCTCACAGATCGTATCTTAACCGAACCAATTGGAGCCATGACGACGATACACTGAAGGTAAGATAAATAAAACACAACAAAGCAACAAATAGGACAAGTTATAGCAACGTTATAATCTTCACGTTTGGTTTTCATGATATCAAATCACAAATTCGGCTACTTTGTGAAATATAGTTTATAGTTTTTTGGAGCTCAGTCATCGTTTATAAAAGCTTAATAAGGGTGCTAATAACAGATAAGGATTACTTACAGCGCTCGCTTGAATGTGGCTTGTAGGCCTTATTATCCAGGGTAGAGCCACGGACAAATAGACCTACGAATAACTGAAGATGTTGGCTTGCACATTGAGAATACAGGATAGCCTACTTATCAGGCAGTATATATCTTTTTTCTCGGAGTTATTTTCCAGCTTCCCTTTACGTTTATTTAACTTGGTCAGTCAGCTTTTCACTGACAGTAGTTTCATTATCTTTGCATCCAGATATTCATTCAAAACTGTCATATGACATTTCAATTTCAATGCTGGGCCATGACAATACGCATCTCAGATTCCTTGTCTTCTATCAGCTGGCCGCTCACATCCACTGTCACGCTATGAATTTTGCCTGTGAACTCAAAAGGAAGCTAATATTTAGTATAACTGGTGCCCTATGAGCAACACCACCGGTGACTCCGGTTAGTCCAAATGGAAGCGGAGTCGTCACAGGTACATCCGCTTGGCCGACTAATGTTCCATCTATGAAAAGTTTAGCAATTCCAGGTGAGCTCTTGCCATTAGCAAAATCTGGCTTACCGGTCACCTCAAATTCGAAGCCGAGTTGATGTCTTCCTCCAAGAATAATCTCCCCTGATTCTACGTGATAAATTGCTTTATTTACGTAGTTGTGTGCCCAGTGCAACTTTCCGCCTTTGGTATAAAATAAATAGCCAGCCTCGATATCACCATGAGAGAGCAAAATTCCTTCAACTCCTCCTGCAGGGATCTCGACATCGGCTAAAATACTGTGGGGACGGTTGAGAACTTTGACTGCTGCGGCTGCGGGAATTACCTGAGTTCCGGGATAATAGGTGTAGCGTGTTCGATTGATTGCGGTAGCTGGCCGTTCATCGGCAATACGCAGAACTCCACGACCATCGATAGGTAGTACGTTATACTTTCCAGCTTCTGCATACCAGGTGGCAATTATCTCAATCAACCTAGGTCGATTCTCAGCAGCCACGTTATGATTCTCTGCCCAATCCCTCTCAACATGATAAAGCACCCAGCCTTTTGCGTCTAGCTCAGTCAATGTATCTGCAGAAATAGATTCTCCGAATGGTCTTCCAGCTTCAGTGAACGAAGGGCCAGGCGCCATGGGCAGACTGCACGCCAGTCATAATGATACAGTTAGTGATGTCCCATCATCTCAAAGTACTGTGTTTGGTGCTTGTTTGGTGCATTGGAATCGTTGAATGTTCGTGCAAAACTTACCCCTCAATAGGTGATTGGGTTACACCTTTAATAATTGCTGGTGATTCAATTTCTAGGCATTCTAGAACTGTAGGTACTATCTCGATAGCATGGGCATATGAGTGCGAATTTCACCTTTGGCTTTAATTCCTCTGGGCCAGTGGACTATAAAGGGATCACTGATACCGCCGCGATAAGTTTCTCGTTTCCAGCGGCGGAAGAGTGTGTTTCCAGCAAATGTCCAGCCCCAAGCATAATGATTGAAGGTCTCTGGTCCCCCAAATTTATCTAGGGCTGCGAGATTATCCTCCACAGATTCAGACACATTATTGAAAAACCTCATCTCATTAAGTGATCCAGAAGGACCTCCTTCGGAGCTTGCTCCGTTATCTGAAATTACCATTATAAACGTATTCTCAAACTCACCAATATCTTTCATAAATTGTAACAGACTACCAATGTGGTAATCGGTGTGCTCCAGAAACCCAGCAAAGACTTCCATCATATGAACATAGAGTATCTTCTCCTCAGGTGAGCATTGATTCCATGGTTTTACATCTGGATCATGGCGAGATAGCTCAGTGTCTTTTGGAACGACACCTAGTTCTTTCTGCCGGCCTAATGTCTTTTCCCGGTAAACGTCCCAACCATCATCTAATTCACCTTCGAATTTATCTGCTTACTCCTTAGGAACATGATGAGGAGCATACATGGCTCCTGAACTGAAGTACATAAAAAAGGGTTTACTTGGTGCAACTTTTTTGGAATCAGCAATGAATTGGATAGCCCTGTCCACTATATCCTCATTCAAAGTGTAGCCTTCTTCTGGAGTTTTGGGAGGGTCTATGTAATGATTGTCGTAGATTAGTTCAGGGTAATACTGGTTTGTATCACCTCCCAAAAAACCGTAGAAGCGCTCGAAACCTCTTCCCGGAGGCCAACGGTCATAAGGTCCGGCTGCAAACATCTGTTCAGCAGGCGTTAGGTGCCATTTGCCGATTGCATAGGTGTTGTAACCGCGTTGTAGAAGCATCTCCGACAAAAAAATCATTCTCAAAAGGTATATTGCCGTTGTAGCCTGAAAAGCCAGTTGACCATTCAGTGATACATGCCATGTTGTTCGAATGATGATTTCGGCCGGTAATTATGCACGAACGACTAGGCGAGCAAAGCGCAGTGGTATGCATATTGGAATAGGCAATCCCCCCAGTAACTAAACTATCAAGATTGGGTGTATGTATAGGGCTACCATAGGCATCCAAGTTATCCAAATCCTGTGTCATCCAGCACAATGAACGGTACGTTAAGAGCACCATCTTTAGCACGCAACGGTTCTGGCCAAGCTGGCTCAGACTGGTCTTCTGTACGCCCAATTACGCCTGGAAAAGTGATTCCTGGTTTGTATTCTTTCATTGGCACATCTTTTCCTCTAATGACTAATTGATATTTTGTAAAGCTCTGAAAGAGAAAGCTATAATAGGAAAAAAAACTTTATTATTTTGACCATTTTTTGCTAGAATTCGTAATTTGGCATGTCCACGAGTTTTCAAAAATTATAACCATAAGGCTCGTTCTACATTTTCTCTAAAAATGGGAAAAGCACTTGTTTTTCAAATTTTATCAATTACTTAAGGATATGACTCACAATTTCTTGCCTGAAGAGCAATTATTATAAAAATAAAGTGGTTTCCAGAGAGTTTACTCTCTTGTAGAAACCGATTTGTTTGCTGGACTTTATTCTTCGGCAAAGGTTGCACGCATCTTTTCTTCTTCTTCCTTTGACAGATTGGTAGCAATGATTTCAAACTTGGATTTTTTCATAGCCTCTACTACCCTATCTTCCACAGCATCGCTAGTCATAAGGAAAAGAGCTGAAGTTCCTTCAATCACTTTGCTACGGATAGATTTTATGAAATCTTCATCGATCCCCACATGTTTCATTGAACCCACTACTGCACCTAACGCAGCCCCGGCGGCTAGACCAACCAAAGGAATAAAGAATAGAAGTCCAAATAATAGCCCCCAAAAAGCGCCACTCAGTGCACCTATGCGAGTTAAATTGATCAAATGCTTTATTTTTGGTTTAGTTTTTCCCTCAGACCATGTGACTATAGCTGCATCGTGTAGTTTTATCATTTGTTGTTTACTTAAGTCCTCAATCACTTCAAGTTCATTTTCTGCACCGTCAGCGGTGTTAAACTTAAGAACTGTTAAAGTTGTCATTACTCAAACCCCTTTTCTGCTTTTCAGGTTTATTCTTTGGTTTATAATGCCAGTTTGTTGACGAAGGTGGAACTTATTGTACATTTCATTTTGTAAGTTTAACTGAAATAAATTGATATATATCTTTAGTATATAAAAAATTTCTTTTTTTTCTAAAGGCGATGTGTCTCTACCGAAGAAAATTTTAAGAAATTTATAATTTTCACAAGTAGTAGTTTCACCATTAATAAGAATACGACAAAATTTAGAGTTCATTGAAATTTTCTATAGACTAGATTAGTCTATTAACTTAAAGTCTATAGTCCTAAGCATATACTATTATACGTAACTAAATCAGTTGATGATTTTCATTGTATTGAAGCTGATTATTTAAACGCAAAACAGAGATTTGAAAATGCGAACATTGGAAAAGAAGATAAAACGTGTATTGAAAATTTTTAATTGATCTTTGAAGGAAAAGGGCAGCAAAAAACAACAATTCTATTCTACTATGCAACTTGGATGGTCGAGAAACTTCAAGAACTAGGATTTAATGAGACCTTGGATAAGCTTCGATCTAATATTTTTTATAGAGTGTTTATTTCCTTTTAGGATGAAAGAGAATTATCTTCTGCACTATTCAAAATTACAAAAAAATAAGTAATTTTTTAAACTGTCTACATGTAGTGACCTACTAAATGGACTAATGGATCTCAAGCTAAAAATAATTGCAAGTATTATGTCACCCTCCAACATACTGACCAAATATGAGTTCTTCCAGCTCCTTGAAGGCTGTAGACATCTATGGGATAAAACAATCATTGTTTCTTTTTTACGCTACTTCGCTGTCGATTTAATCCTCATCTATAGTAAATGAGGGTTACATATATTTGTATTAGTTACAATCAGAAAAATGGTATAAGTATATATGAAGCAGTGGAGCTTTTGAGAAAAGCATTGATAAACTATTCAATAAAGTATCACAACTCCAATGTAGAAAAATTCCCTAAATTTGTTGCAAATTTCAGCAAAGAGACCCCATAATATGAGAGAAAATTGGATATTCGAGAGCATTAGAAAAAGCTAACGAGCCCTATAAATGCAGGCAACTGTGATATAATAAGTTTACTTGAGATATATTATTTCAAGTTGGGTAAATAAGGATCTAAGATATTTCTGTTTGGGGGATTAGCTATTAGTAAGGTCCTTGATAAGCTTTCATTTTCAGATATATAGTTAAACTCGAAGATACATAGTTAAACTAAAATATTTTATTAAGGGATTTATGTAATAGTGCATTTATTTATCATAATATATTAGCTGAATATGATTTAATTTATATCTTTTGCAAATATTATATATCTTAATAGATGTCACTAAATATTACAAAATGTATGTAATCCTAATCAGTGAACCATGGATATCACAAAGGGATTAGTAATTACAATAAAAAACTATTCACATAGAAAAAAAATATTTATAAAACAACAAAAAATTATAGAAAATTTCGATAAATACAATTTTATTCTAGTTGTTTATAAAGTCTATATAATAGCTTTTTTATTCAAAGGTGAATCGGAATTCACTATATAAAAATATATTATTTATAAATTAATATAATATAATATTCGCTGATTAGTAGTAACCCCAACCGTCATAAAGGTAGCTATGCCCTAGGGATAACCCTATGCCCCAGGGATAACCTCCCCAACCGCAACCGCCATAGGCAATTAAAGGCAAGCCCCAGCCACCGCAACCATCATAACCCCAACCGCCATAACCGCCCCGGCCATCATAACCGTCGTGCTGTGCACTAGCTGCTACAGCTGTCAAAGATACTACAAAAAAAGCTGCCAGCAAAATAGACATTCCTTTCTTCATGTCATTAGAAGGTAGTTTCAACATTTGTTACAACTCCTATTTTATTCAATTTGATACAATGTAAATCAGTTTAAGACTCACGAAGTTTAACAGCAAAAAGGTAGTTGCTAAATGTGTAAGTCCTGAAATTTAAATGAGCACCAGATTTTATCACATGCCTACTAAGCACCAAAGCACAGTGATGAAATGTAAAAATCACTCGATTTCGGAACAGAGTCGTGTATGCCAATAGAAAATGATTTTTGATTGTATCGTCAATATATTATTATTATTCAATGAATATAAAACATCAAGAAAAATAAATACAGGATGTGAGTTACTTATAATTAATAACTTCTAAGAATATTTATTCACTCATCATACTATTCGTCTTCATGCTAAAATTATCTTTTTCCAAATCAGACTGAATCGTTAGTAAGTCTGTTTTCTAGGATCAAGGTTTAAATATATACCGTTTTGTTATACACAGTTTTTCCATCAAAAGATCTGAATTTCCTAAGTTCCATTTGAGATAAGAACACATTGTGAATCTATTACTCATGGAGCTTCTGGAACTCTTGGCGCTTATTGGACTCCTAAAGTATATATGGAGCTCATGTAACATTTGGAACTAATTAGCCTAAACGACTATAATAAATAAAAAAATACTTGAATAATGCTCTAAACAAAATTGAAAATATAAATAAACGGAGTCCGGAACTCAATTTTTCAATATTCAGTAAATCCTAAGTAGCCAGAAATAGCTACCTATCAAGTATAGGTATCATAGGTCTCACCCGCATAATCTGGTTGATTTACGGCTGCATAATCTCTGTTGGGGTTCCCCGCATAATATGGGGTGTCATAAATACCGCCGGGGCCAAAACCACCGCCTCGGTTCCCGTAGCCTTATGCACTCGCTGTAACTGCTGTCAAAGATACTACAAAAAGGACTGCCAGCAAAATGGCCAGTACCTTTTTCATCCTACTAGATATGTGTTTCAACATTTTCGTTCACCCAGTTCTGGTTAAAATTAAAAAATATAATAGAATTTGTTTTTGGTAACTATTCAAGCTATCAAAATTTAGTTGGTTGATATCTATTCTAGTGCACCAACAAATTTTGATAGACCACAAAACCTACTTAGTTTGTTAGTTATTTTAAATTAATTATAAAAAAAATAGTTTCTGAATAAAAATTATTTCCCCACAAGATATTTTAACATTGAACAATAATTCAATATTAATTATGTTTTTATAATAGTTCTGGGTAAATATCATTTTTGCGTGAAACATTGAAAAAATTATATCTAATTTAATATCAATTATAGATCATCATCGTTTCTGGATTTTTAGTCACATGGTGCGAATAGTGTCCAAATTATCCATGAAAATAAAAGGTTCATTAAAATATTAATTTATATTTTAAATGCAAAATTTTGATGATGGTATTTTTTATGCACGATTTTTTTGTGCTAAAAATCTATGCATTTTCTAAGTTCCAAACGAAATATTAAAAGGTTACTGATCCATAACTCCTGGAGCTTATGGGATTCTTAGAACATCTGGAACTAATTAAACTAAACCACAAGCATAAATAGAAAATATCAGAAAATAAAATAATAGTAAAGTATTCTAAACAAAATTAAAAATGTGAATAAACTAAATCAAAAACTCATTTTTTCAGGATCATAGTTTTATTTAATAACTTTTTAATAAATATTTTCATCTTCCTATGCTCAAAACTAATTACAAAATGACAGGAGTAGGATTGCAAGCACTTAATCTCAAAATGAAGCACAATAGGCATTGTGGCCACATTAGCTTTTTAGACGGTAGACGGTTTGATATTATTTATTTCTCAGTTCAACTGTTTAAGGCTTATTGTGACGAATATTTCATTTTTTGTTGTTGTTGTCATAAAATACAATTTTAATTTTTTCTTCTGTGATCAACCCTTGGGTGATTATTTCGTCCAATTTTGGTTTGATCTTATTAATTTTTTCTTCGATATCAGCTATTTCGATAAGTATTGGCAAGTCGGTGGATAACTGCAATATAGATGTCGTATGAACATGGCTGTGTTTTCCAAAACCAGCAATGCCTCTAAAAACCGTTGCCCCTGCTATTCCTTCATTTTTGAGCATCTCAAGTATATGCATATACAGCGACTTGCCTTTATATCTATCCGACTCTCCAATGAATATTCTCAATAATATAGCCTGAGATTCCTTTTTCATCTAATTCCCCTCAATATATAAGTGCCAACATTTAAAGCTACAATTTTCCCTAAATAAACTGCAAACATGGAAAATAATACGGTCAACATCAGATTTATTGCCATTAGTTCTAGTTTTGAATCATCAAGTAATCTGAATGACTCATAACTAAATGTTGATAATGTTGTATAGCCACCGATTAATCCAATTGTCAGAAATATCCTGGTTTCTTCGCCAAAGAATCCTTGATATTCAGAAAGATACATTATTAAACCTAAAAGAAAACTACCACTAATGTTTACAACCAAAGTACCAACAGGGAAATTGACAAAGTTGTTCTGTACCCATCCGCTTAAAGTATATCTCAAAATAGAGCCTATGAAACCGCCTATGCCTACTAATAGAAGTGTGTACAAGTCAAACGCCTCGATGATTGTGTAGAAGTCATTAGCAAAAGCGGTTTAGACTTAATGGTCTAGGTGGACTTCATCACCTTTCAAGGAGAAGTTTACCAATATTAGATAAATAATTTATGCAAGCATGGATAATCCTCTATTATTTGGTTGATTTTGTTTCAAAAATAAAAGTAAAGTCCTTTTTCGGTTTTTTTGTTTCGCATTTCAATGGTACTTTAGGGAAAATATGGATTTACTAATAAAACGAGCACTGATAGATGACTAATATTTACTATTGCTAGCAATTGTCAGACAACTTGTTAAGGGTACGGTGGCCATCCGCAATGTTATTTTGTTCAACATATCTAGATTTGGCTTCTTGAAGTATATTGGCTGTTGTTTTGATACCTTCCCAACCAATAATTATCACATGTTTGTTCTCTAAATTCTTATAAGTTTCAAAAAAGTGAGTAATTTCCTTTAATAGGTGAGGAGGGACCTGTTCAATTGTTTCTATATAATTCCACAATGGGTCACTCTTTGGAACACAGAGTATCTTTTCATCTATCCCCTTATCATCTTCCATATCAAACAACGCGATAGGGTATACATCTATTACACATCCTGGAAATGTAGGTTCCCATGTTAAAACAAGAGCATCTAAGGGATCACCATCAAGTGCTATAGTATCGGGAAAAAATCCATAATCACAGGGATATACCATTGAAGAATAAAGCATTCTGTTAAATTTAATGACTTTCTGTTCTTTATCATACTCGTATTTGTTCCGACTTCCTTTTGGGATTTCGATAACCACACTTTCTACTTGTCGTTCAGTCATATCAACACTATCTACTTATTTCTATTTATTTATTAACTGCTTCGTAATAGTTTTAATTATTTTCGTGATATTTAGGAGGTTTATGATTTGAAAGATGGAGAAGAAGAAAAATATCTGATAATCCCAGAACTGAAAAAGGAAGTTCTCTCAACAGGAAAACCAAAGCCTATAATACTCTACGTCTAGATGTCACAGTCAGGACAAGTATTTTACCTGTCATAATTCCGTTATCGGGTTCAGACAGCAAGGACAACGAATACAACCGATCACGAAGGCTCGCCTATGATAAGGCAAAAACAACATGGATTAAAATCTAAACGAATAAAGCATTAAGCGCTTATAAGATGATTGAGGCAAAAACCAAGGTAGCTGAACCTGTATGGCCTGAAGATCCAGCAGCAATTGAGAAAGCATTAGAAGTTGCTTTTAAAAACATTTTAATCGAATCATGCGACCATCCAGTTCTGAAGAAATTGAGAGGTGAGATCTGAAATGCTCGCTCCTTTTTTAATCAAATCTTTGTAATAGATTTTGAGTTTATTGCTAATCTCGGAGAAAGATCTTCACCAATCTGTTTAGTTTATCATGAAATTATTTATGGAGTAACAAAAAGGATTTGGCTCGAAGGTAATGAACAGCTTTCAATGAATCCACAATATTCTATGGGAAAACATGACCTTTTTGTTGGTTATTGCAGCTCTGCCGAGAGTGGCTGCCCCTATTAATGTAATATAATCTATACGCATAGTTCAGGCTGATTACGAATGGTCTACTGGGTATCCAAAAAAGGTTATTAGGAGCCTGCAAAAGATTTGGTGTGAATGCAATCTCCGAATCTGAGAAAGGGGCATTCCGTGATAGAATCCTGCAAGATCCACCATACACAACAGAGAAGAAAGAAAACATTCTCATATATTGCACGAGTGATGTTCAAGTGACAACAGAACTATTCAGAAAAATGTTTCCCTTTATTGACATTCTGAGAGCTTTATTTCATGGTCAGTATATGAAATCAATAGCTTTCATGGAACATCACGGGATGCCAGTTGATGCAGAAACCCTACAAAAATTGAAAGCAAGCTAGATAACAATTCAGGAGAGGCTTATTCAAGATATCGATAAGGGTTATGGTGTTTATGAGGGGACTATATTTAAGGTTTCTAAGTTTGAAAGATATTTGAGTGCAAATGAGATTTCTTGGCCCAGGACTGAGAAGGGAAATTTAGAACTAAACGATAATACTTTCAAGGACATGGTAATTTCTTATCCCCAGCTTCAGGGATTGAAGGATCTTCTCTATATTTTGGGTCAATCGAGACTTTCCGACATTCCAATTAGATTTGACGGGCGAAATTGATGTTTACTATCACCTTTTGGGACAAAAACTGGAAAAAGCACTTCTAAGTTTATGTTTGGGCCTACAGTATAGCTTAGAGGCCTTATTGAACCCGAAAAAGACATGGTGCTGGCTTACATTGACTATTCTCAACAAGAATTTATTATAGCAGCTGCTTTGTCAGGTGATCCGGAAATGAAAGCTGCATATTCAACAGTAGATCCATATTTGGCGTTTGCAAAACAGCAGGAGCAGTGCCACTGGAAGCTACAGAATCAACTCACAAAGCTGCAAGAGATCTTTTTAAAGCTTGTGTATTGGGCGTTCAATACGGAATGGGGCCAGATAGTCTAGCTTTGCGTATAAAAAAATCTACTCCCTATCCGAAGGAACTACTAAGGCACAATAAACGGGTTTATAAAACATATTGGGACTGGTGCGAGCATGTCTTAATACGACCCTGTTATTTAAACTAATCAAAAACTGTTTTGGGTGGCAAACGCACATTTTTGGTGGGGAAAAGACAGGGGGAAGAACGGTCAAAAATTTCCCTTGTCAGGCAGCAGGTGCGGAAATTCTCAGAGTTGCAGGTATCTGTCTTGTAAAGAATAATATCAAAATTATTGCTCTATACATGACGCAATTCTTATCGAATGCTACGAAGAATTGGTGGAGTAACCTGTGGCTCAGTTCATGGAGCACCAGTTACACCTGACTATCAACCTCCCTTTAAGTTCACTGGTAAAATCTATAGTGTGACCGTGGATGTAAGCGACGAGCTGATAAAAAAACAAGGAGGCTGAGATGCGTATTGTAATGGTCCGACAGTAAAGATTGAATATCATACTGATTTTACCTCCTGATACATATTCTCTGTCACGCATTATAGTAAAAGGATCTAATTTCGAGTTAGGATCATTAGCACAAAAATGATACTTATTAATTCACGTTTACAAAATCCGGAACATATGATTATATTTGTTCAATCCCTCCTTCTATTAAAGGGGCTATAACAGTGACTGAGAAAAAATGAAAGCTCCACAAGACTGATAATGGAGTGCTGAGACAAATCATACGTTTTTGGTTTTGCTCTCAGGTGGTGAGAACAATCCATATTCACTAGAAAGTTTTTAAAATTCCAGCAACTGAATAAATCAGAATAAACCTGAACCGTAAAGTAGCATATAAACTGTGATACCTAAAAGTAAAGTACCTATCCACAGGAGAATCTCAAGGTCCATATATTCTTTTATTTTCCACTTCCACTGATTGGTAACAAATAGAGTTCCAGTTGTGATAGTTAGTATGCCAAGAAGCGTGTGCAGGTTCAGAAGTGAATTGTAATAGGGTAGTGTTAGACCTCTTACTTTATTATACAGCATATATAAAACGGCAGGCAATGCAAGATAAAAAAACTATTGAAGCTATTTTCCCACGACTGACTATGCTTCCTCTTCTCTGTAAACTGCGTACATAAGACAGGAAACAGCTAAGATCTGAATAAGCAGTGAGAGATCAGATAGCATAAAAGGTCTTGAGCCTAGGGGCATTTTACTTTCTACCAGCAAATTTCCAAATATTATTCAAACTTCCTGGGCCTCTTCAACAGATAGAAAGAGAATAGGATACTAAAACGAACTATTTAAAAAGGAATTCCTGGGACTTAAAAAGTCCCTAATCCTTTTATTTATTTCAAACAGCTTTACCTTTAAGACAGAAATACATCCCAAGCCTTACATTTTGCAGATCGTACTCCCTCCAGACAGCGCAGGTATAGCATATACACTGTTCTTTTAGATTAAGATCCTGACAGGTAGCTTTGCCAGTTGAACAATATATTCCAGGAACGTTTTGAGGTTCAGGAACCTCACCTTCTCGTGCACTTTCCAACCCCTTTACTAAATTTTTAAGTTTGTCCGTTGCACATTTGCTGTTTGTTTGAACTGGACACTTTGGACATATACATTTCTTGATATTTTCTACAATATACGGAACTTTTGAATCTTCACTCGTATTCATTTTATCCCCTAAAATAGTATTTATGAAAAAAATATCCATTAATATGTTATAATTAGAAAATAAAAGCCTTTTCATTTGGGGGAATAAAAATTTATACAACTGACTGAGATAAAATATGCTCATCATCTATGTACACAATTTGATTTTATATAATTTAGTACCTGAGAATCGAAATGAACACAGAGAATCTATGTAAAGTTGCAATTTAAATATTTACAAGTTTTCATCATTGTTTTCCAGTTTTTTCATTAACTGGAGAAATATAAATGTTTTATAGCAGCTTACTTTGTCAAGAACATATTAAAAAAGTTGTGTAATGAACCAAACAAAAATAACATTATATATATTATCTGAATAAATGTTAATTACATTACATTTGCAACAAATTCACGAAATGTCTAGATTTTTTTCTCTGTTTTATTCAATAATGTGCATTTATTGTTTTATCAAATTTTTATCAGGATTCATACATAGTTTTTTTGTGACTAAACCGATGCATTTTCTCAATTTCAGCCTAAATTGCAAGTTATTTTTAGTAAAATTCAGGAACTAATAAGTAGATTTTATCAAAACAGATGCATTAATAATTGATTTTCTATAAATACAATTTTAAATTTAGCCTTTGCTTTTGTATTGTCGAATAGGTTTTTATAGTCGATATCGATTATTTAGTAGTATGTATTTCTATTAATACTCGTATTGGTTTGTTAATAGTTGTGTTTTAGACCAATTGTCCGTGATTACTTATTTAAGGACTGGAGGATGAATGATAAATAAGCAAAAGTTATGCTCAATAGCCTTAGTTTCAATAATTATAGCTTTAGTACTGGTAAGTATTGCAAGCGCTACGCAAGATTCAGGTACTTGGATAAATAAAGGAGTCAATATAGCAAAATTAAGTAAGTTCGATGAAGCACTAAGAGCCTGTGACAAAGCAATTCAAATTAAACCACACGATTCATGTGCTTGGTACAATAAAGGCTTGGAGCAAGAAAGGTGCTGCTTTAACTAAATGTGATAAAGCAATGAAAGCTTATGACAAAGTAATCGAAATTAACTCGCAAGATTCATATACTTGGTACAAAAAGGGGCTTTATCTAAACAGAGTAACTAAATTCAATATTTAATTGAAATAATTACTTCTTTTTTAACTTTTTTCCACTCACCTTTTCCTATTGTTCTGGTTCAAATTTATTCTATTATTTCTCACGTCTTTTTCCACAACACTTTTTCGTTCTTGGATTCGTTTATTTCTTAATGATACCATATGTATCATTCATGGATTTATTTTTGGGAATATGCGATCGAAAAAAAAAATATATTTTTTTGACAAGATGAGGCAAAATCCAAGGATGAATAACTTCAAGATCGTGACTGTCAATAATTCTGGCTAAAATCGTAAATTTATACAAAAAATAGATATAAGTGGGTAAACTGTTCTGAAATATGGAATGCATCTATTAAATCTGGATAAAATTGTATTATTTTTCCAAAAATGGAGAATAACTATAAAATATACTGTTTTTGACTTTAACTTTGGTATTAATTTGTAATCAGCGACCGTAAACAAATCGTAACCAATTACATACGATAAAACTAAAATTCAGAACCGATATAGATGTTGGTTCCGTTGCAAAAAATATAAGATCGATACTATGAAATAAATATAAATTTGGAGTGTATAATATGCCATTAAATGCCTTTAAATGGAAACATTTGTAGGCGAGATCATTCTGCAAACAGTAAGATGGTACTTAAAATATATATTGAGCTATAGAAATTTAAAGGAAATGATGGCAGAAAGAGGAATAAAAGTCGACAATACAACAATCATGAGACGAGGACATCAATATTCATCTGAAATAGAAAAGAAGATCAGAAGACCTTTCAGACTAACAAACGATTCGTGAAGAGTTGACGCAACTTATATCAAAGTACAAGGTAAATGGAAATATTTTTACCGAGCAGTTGACTCAAATAGAAATACAATTGATTTCATGTTAAGTTCAAAAAGAAATAGAAAAGCAGCGAAGAGATTCTTTAAGAAAGCTTTGAGTTCTAATCATAATCAAATTCCAAGAGTAATAACAGTTGATAAGAATCCAGCTTATCCACCTGCTATAGATAAACTGAAAAATGAGAATAAGTTGTCTAAAAATGTTGAAATTATATAAGTCAAGTATTTGAATAATATTGTCGAATATGATCATATATCTATATACCGGATACAATATTAGGCTTTCAGTTTTTCACTCTGCTAATAAAACTTTAAAAGGAATTGAAGCTATGAATATTATTAAAAAAGGACAAGTCAATAATCTAAATTACTCTGTTTTTAATTGAAGTTAAATACATTAATCAATTGTTTGATATTATTGTATAATGTTGGTATGTTTCCCTCGGATCTTTTGACTTTTATTTATTACTTATAGATTACATGCTTATTCTAAAATTTTTGCAACGGAACCTGATTTTAGATAAAATGAATCTTTCTGTTTTCAGGCTTTCCCCTTTTTCGTGCATGCACACCTACACTCAAAAAACTCAGCTGAAGGCAATTCATGTATTGTGGTTGCAACAATCATTCCGTCACCGATTTCTTTTACGACCATAATAGGCCTTCCAATGTTATCCTTGAGTGCCACATCAGCATCCGTTTCGGCAAAATAGCCGTCACATCCCAAAGGAAGCGCTATATTTTTCACAAGTTTTTGAGCAGAATGTTCACCCAAAGACTGAGGAATGCATGAGTTTTCTTCCATTACGTACTTAAGAGAAAAAGGAAGCCATTTATACCAATATTCTGGGATTAGAGGACTGAATACCAGCAGTGTTCCTCCTTTTGTAACAAATTTTTCAAGGAACTGTTTGCCCTGCTCGAGCCATGTACCTGTTTTTGTATATTGCTTATTTGCAAAACCTGTTGGCAAAATTATAAATTTACAAGCAGGAAGATAAGATGTACCGAGAGATATCGAAAGCGCACGACTGCAATTAAGCCCATATTCTAAAAACAGTTTTTCAAAAAGAAGAGGGCTGTCCCAGAGCAAAATCACATCATTCATGAAAGAGGATCAGAAACTTCATATATGAATGTATTCATATGATTAGGATGATCCGAAAATCAATCACCTTAGGACTCAACACCAATTATTTCAGACTCAGAGATAGAGGTCGGACAAAAGCCCTTCCCGAATTCGAACACGATCATGTGGGGATTGGTAGTGGTTGTAAAAGGATGACCAATTGATTTAAAAATATTTAGATAATACAATTCAATACATTCACACATTTTTTGATTTGAATAGTCATGGATCAATTTTACATATTCACCCCCCTTTTCAGTGCAAATTTCAATATCAGTTCCGATGCCATCAGTAAGATAAAGTTCTTTGAAAATTTTGATGTTCTCGGCAAGGGTGAAAGCGGCCGGTGGCTTGCCTACAGCTAATTCAAAATTTCGTGTCATTTCAGCTACGGAAGGGATATTTCCGGAGATAAAGGCTTCAAAAATCTTCCTGTTTATGCTGAGCCGCTGGTAGTTCTGCTGCCTGTATGTTTTGATGAGGTTTTTCCAGAAATCTGGTCTTTTCTGGACTTCTCTGAAAGTACCTTCCATTGATCCAAAGTGGTCCTCTAAACCCTTCGGAACTTTTTGATGATCAAGGAATTCAAACCTCTTGAAGTACACACTTGTTACATTGGATTTGCTGAATAATCCTTGGACATCAAGTTTCATCTGTTTTGCCATAAAAAGAGCAAGGCTATGAGCCATTACTTCCCGAAAACAGGAATTTCCATTCGATAGGGTAAGATTTGCAGCTTCAGGCTCAAGATCTTGATCACATTCCACATTAAACTTAATTTTCCAACCAATTTTCTCATTGAACGAATTTAGATAATTGACAATATCAGGAATTTTTTTAATTTTATAAGGATTAATTAGTTCGTATATAATAGATTCATCCATCAATAGCCCCGAAGTTTTCTTAATCAGCCATTCAAGCAAGGTGTGATGGACAAGCAAAAACTCTTTTTCTTCAATTAACTTATTTCGAAATTTTGCATATTGTGAATCTTTAGTTGAAGCTTTTTCTCCATTTTCACCCGTTTTTCCAGCCAAAGTCAGAGAGGCAGTTTCTATAGCATCCCTTATTGCTGCACTTAGATTTCCGTCATTTTTTTCAAGAAAGGGCTTTAATTTATCCACGTAGCACTGATCAATCGAAATATTTTTTCTGACTATCAAACGGATTTCCTCTTCTGCCTTTTTAAAATTGCAATTGGCTCAAAATTATCTCATCACTAAAATGTCCTTATTGTAGTAAATCAAATAGTTAATTGGAGTTCATACTTATTAATTTTTTTGCTACATTTGGGTGCTAAAAACATGTGTCGATAAGGGAACTAAATTCAAAGAATAATGAAAAAAATTACTAAATATCAAGTATCCACATTAATAAAAAATCAAAATTTGACCTCTCTAGATAAATATAATTGTACATTATGTTTTTAACGAATTCATAGCCTATATATTTTTATAATTCTAGACATTAAATATAAATAATCTACCCTTGGCCACCAAAAATTTCATACTACTAGACAGCACGAAATTTGCGTACCCTAATATAAAGGGCTAAAAATGCTTATTAACCGGCATCCAGACTTAAAAATAAACAAATTTGATATGCTCATGAAACCGAAAATATATCCTGCTTTTCAAAACATTTTTGCAAAAAAATCGATCAATTTGAGAATAAAATTCGCGCCAGAAAATATTTGTCCAATTTTAAAATTCATATTTCTAAGCTCTATATTTCTTAGAATATTATTCTAAAGCTTGGTAACCGAAATTAATTTATTATAAATAGCAAACAGTTCGTCTAGGAAAAATTAACGAATATGTTTGCATGCAGCTACTTCTAAAAAGATATTAATATTTTGAGAATTCTTCTTAGATAAAAATTTAACATGATTTTGTGTTAATAGTCATACTCGTGTCTATAAAGTCTCATTACTTCACTAATTTTAACTATTTAATCAAAATTGTGATGGTGAACCTCACTGCAGCAACGGGGTATATTCTCACCACACAATTGATTGAAGAGTATTCTCTTCTCTGTATGTTATCTTTCCTTGTCTGACAGCGTTCTACCCCACAAAACGGTTTTAATCCTCTATGATAGTCTTCAATTTTCCAGTTTTTCTTTGCTAATTCGTTCTTTTTTTTCTCTACATAGGACTTCTTGATTAGAGTAAAAATCGATAATAATCGACGTTGTCACCTAAATTAGCTTTGGACAGTTGGGACTTTTTAGAAAACAAGACGTTTATTGCTACTGATTTTTAGTTAGATTCCTTAATCTTAAATGATAATACCCTTACATTAATTGTTATTAGTATCCTAAATTTAGGATATTTACACTTTAACGTTAAATAATTGCAATAACTATAAAACGTCATTTGCTTTATATACTAAACGTCATCTATTTTATATATTAGGTATGTAGGAGATTATTTTTATCGATGAAGGCAGCCTTCCCACATCTTAGAGTATTACGAGGGAGTGAAGAAAAGCTGCAGCTGAAAATCTAAATGAAGACAAAAAACTCTTTCCCATCATAAGTAAGGCTTTTCAGAGAAAAAATGATGGGGAATGCACGTTACTACAGATCCTCAATTTAGAGATATTATAAGTCAGTTCCTGGATACCATAAAAGATGAGAAGAGTTGTTATGAACCTGATGCGCTAAGAGAAAAAAAATACAAAAATCCTTGAGCTGGAAATAGCTGATGAGGTTGTAAAACGATACAACAAAAAAACAGGTAAGACTCTTGATGGACAGAAAAGTACTGGAAGATTCAAATACTTATGTGAAAATAGGAATATCTAGAACCGATATTTTCAGTCTTAGAAGTATTATCAATGAAAAGTATGGAATTAACACCCGGAAGCAAAAGACGTACATGCAAAAAATTATAACTAATTAAGATACTCCATATATCATCACAAAAGGCTTAGGATGGCTTTTTTCATTATTGGGGATTGCATAAAGTATGCGAATCAGACTGCAAGCTGGCTTTTTGGCCAGATCAGGATGTTGCTTTTAAGCTGCTCTAGAATACTGCAAAAGGTATCAACCAAATTAATGCAAAAAGAAATGATCAAGAGAGTTTTGGTAAATAAATGAGTAGATTTGTTTTGGATAATTATTTCTTCAGCCTTTGTTTCTTAACATAATACCCACATTTAAACATAGTTAACCCTTTGATCGGTTGCATAGCGCATTTGTTTTGTTGATCTTTATTTTGTACTTAGGACTTACTTACTTGATGATAAAATCAAGCATTATATCTATTTGTTAAACTCACATTTTAAATAGTTAAGGGGCTATTTTTACTGATTTTGTACTTAATTGCTTAAGGTCTAATATCCTTTAAATAAGATAAGACCTCAGTGGAGGGAAACCATTAAAACTTACTGAACTGTAGCTTTGAGTATATGCGCCGGTTGTAAAGATATATACTCTATTACCTTCTTTCATCGTATGCGGAAAAGAATATTTATGATGTTCGTAAAGTATATCCATGCTGTCGCATGTTGGACCCGCAAGGATTACTTCTTCAGCACAACCTTTTTTATCGCAAAAAATAGGGTATTTAATGCATTCATCAAGAGTTTCGATGAGACCTCCAAACTTTCCAATATCGAGATAAACCCATTTATATTGGTTAAATCTGGCTTTCCTGGAAATCATTACTACTTCACTTACGATTACACCTGCATTGGCGACCATAGAGCGCCCTGGTTCAATAATGATCTCAGGGAGTTTATCTCCAAAGTCCTCTAGTAAAAAACGTCGAATTTCTTTGAAATAGATTTCAAGGTCACTTGCTTCTGCCTGATATTTTGCAGGGAAACCTCCTCCAAGGTTAATCATCTTGAGATGGACACCTTTTTCAGCTACTGCTTGAAAGAGATACTTGCATTTGGAAATGGCATTATCCCATTGACCAATATCTCTCTGCTGGGAGCCAACATGGAAAGAAAGTCCGTAAGGCTCAAGCCCCAGTTTTTTGGTTTCTAGAATAAGCTTATATATAATATCAGGATGTGCCCCAAATTTCCTTGAAAGGGGCCAATCAGCGCCATCGCTTTCGATAAGTATTCTAAAAAAAATATTGGAACCCGGAGCATTTTTAGCTAACTTTTTTAAATCGCTCTCTGAATCACTAACAAAAAGTCTCATCCCTTTTTCATATGCGTAGGCTATATCTTTTTCTTTTTTGATTGTATTGCCATAACTCATTCTTTCAGGTTCTACTCCAAGCCTGAGCAGTTGATTAAGTTCATAAACCGTTGCTACATCAAAATTAGAACCTTTATTTTTCAGGGCAAGAACAACTTCATCCATAGGATTTGCCTTTACAGCATAATGAATTTTTGCGAAAGGCATGTGTTCAATCAAATAATCATAACTTTTCTTTATCGCCTCCAAATCAACAATCAAAAACGGTGTCTCTTTACCATAAGAAAATTTTTTAATTTTGGTAAAGTCATCTATTGAAAAAAAATCATCCCGTGGAAACTGATAAGACTCTTTTCTCATATTTTTTCCCAAACTATCTTGAAGCTGATAAAATAAGAGACTTTCTAATATTTTTAGGTATTGCATGAGTTTACTATTAATTTCACTAGCATTTGACTGCAATTAATCAAAATCTCAAAAAATACTAAAATGTATCTAATATCTGTTATTATATAACTAGTCAATTAAATCAATAACAAGAGAACTACGAAATTGACGCTGATATCCTATAGGCTAAAGACCTAAGGGTTTCGCATTTCTTTATACAAATTGTGTAGATTTAAACTATTAATATAAAATCTCACTCAAGGCTTTTTCTATTTTTTGTTTAAAGCCCACTTTTTTATTGGAGAATATAATACAGTAGATGTGGATACATAAATTTAGCCTTCTAAAGATGCTAGAATACCTAATCGTTGCATATATTTTCTGATACAAATAAGAAACTGATCTTAGAATTTGTAGATTGGTGTTTTACTGAGATGCTAGATCAATATAGAATTTCAAAATTCATTTCAGTCTTGAAAACAATCGCTTGAAAATTTAGATTAATTTTGACAAATCGAAAAGATGACGGGGCAACCTATTGATTTATATCGAAATCGAAGCACTAGTGTTTTATTCTCCTTGCACTTCAGACACTCCACTTCGAATTTTCGACCGCAAATTTTAGATTTTACGAGATGTTGAAGCCCTTTTCCCTGAGCAATTCAGGAAAACCCAGTCAAGATACTCCTCATCGCCTTCAATTTCCCAGGATTCAATAGCAGGCATTTTGTAGGTATGTAGAGATTTCACAAGCTTTATAATATTCTCCAAGCACTGAGAATCAGTTTTTACAAACATAGCGATTTCATTATCTTCCTCTACCTTCTCATTCCACCTGTATATTGAGGATATAGGGAAAATATTTACGCAAGCTGCAAACCTCTTTGAAACCAATTCTCTTGCGATCTCGGATGCATTATCTATATTTCCAGTAGTAATGTAGATTAAACATGCACATTTCCTTAATTGTGATGTATCCAACTGCAATCAACTCCATTATTTAATTGAAGAGGATTTTGATAAACCCCTCAATTTTAACATATGCCTATAAATAGTATATAAGCGACTCGAGAACATCAAATATCTATCGAGATCCTCTAATATTTATTCAACACGATGTTATCGATCATCAGGTAATTTCATTTAGGATTAAGAATTTCCTTACTTCAACTCATAACAATTCTATACGTGATATGCGTTTTTGAAGGAGAAGATTAAAACAATCACTTGAAGGAGCAACGGTTATAGAAGGAAAAAAAAAGTAGCTTCTGTAAAGCTAAAAACGATAAATTTAGCAACAATAAAAAAACATGAAATTCGTAGAATGGCAGATATAAATAAATACAAATACGCCTCACTAACCTTTTTTACCGTAGTCATCATTAATTAAGAAGGAAGACTTTTTTTGAGTTGGTTTCGAAAAAAAATTTAGAAAAAGAATAAGTGAAGCATCATCGAAGTCTCAAATGTGACTTTGATTACTGACGACAAATTACTTTTGAGCCGTCCAACTACCAAAGTAAATTTTGTGATCTAAATTTAGATATGATAGTAAAAATACTTATGCTTTAGATATTCATAAATGTTTACTCACGGCTATCATCATCAGTATATTAGGGAAAAAACAACAACTTCTTGATAGAGATGATGACTGTATTCCAATTCTTAAAAATAGGATTTACATCAGAAAAATGTGATGTTGTTGCATATGAATCAACAAGTGACCTTTGAGTCCCCAGTTATGATTCATTTATAAAGTATTTATTTGTCATAACCCAAATTAGAGAGGAAATACTAATTAAGAAGATTAATTATCACAAAGAAGACGGAAATTAGGTTTGTTCCATAATCATATATATATATAAAGTTCCATCTTAAAGCAAAAATAGTCATCTTTTATGTATCAAATGTAGTAATCAATTAGGAAAGAGAGATTGAGAGAAGATCACTGAGCCAATAAAATGTAGGAAAATGAGGAGATCTCAAAGCAAAAACGGCAGATAAACTTAATTTCCTATGCCTGAATGGAAAATAGTACAAGGTGATATGGATCTGCTGATACATATAACAACCAAAATGTTAGAGATGACTCACTCAAATAACTATACAAAAAACGATCGAAATGCAACTAGGATCAAGAAAGAAAAAATTCACTGATAAAAACGAGCTAAATATTCTTATCCGTTTTTATCCAGTAAAAAGGAAAACAATTCGTTTTTGTTAGGATCTCAACTTTTCTCCAATATTTTCAGGAAGAGGTATGTTATACAAATAACAAAAAAGATTGAAAATAAAAGGGCCTGAGGAAAACTGACTTTGAACTGCAAGCTATCTGGCAAAATAAAGTATAGCAAAAATGAGACCACAAACAATAAGAAAGCTCCTAATACTATATTAAAACGAGTTCTCTCGTCATTTCTCATATTTATCTGGGTTCTTTTACCAACAGAAGCTGAAAAGCTACCTCTAAGACCTTCAAGAAAGGGAGATAACAGCCAACTAGACCCTCCAATCCCTAATCTTTGAGAATATGCCTTTTTTATAGGCGCAAATGACAGCTTTTGAGAATTCAGCCCCTCCTGATCTAAACTTTTATAGCTTGTATCCCCCAAGTATTCCTGGAGCCTTGCCTCAACTTTTCCCAACAGTACTGGGAAACCTTTTTTTCGTGAGCCATAACCTGCTGTGATAAAAATTTGCCCTTTTGTAAGCACACTACCTTCCTGTGGGATTCTAGCAACTACTGAAACATATTCTTTTTGAAGCACGTATGGATTGTTCCGCAAAAAGGTGATCATTCCTTTTAACTCTTCACTAACTGAAAGGTGTATATGGGTTGGAGATCCTTGATTTGTAATCAGGATTTCAAAAGTTTTTTCTCCTCCCGGATAAAGAGGAATCTCAAAGTTTTCATTCTCAAATTCAATTGAATTTATTTCTTGTCGGTTGATAATAACATTCTGAAATATTTGCTGCAAATTTAACCCTCACATCAGTCCCTTAGGTTAGGAGGAAGCAAATTTGGAATTCCCTCATCTATGGGATATTGTTCTTTGCATAGCGGACAGCAGAGGGTTCCGGAAATGACATCTTCTCCTTTATCTTCAACAACGTCCAAAATAAGGTCACCCTTACAGACAGGGCAAGCTAGAATATCCATAATATTTTTTTTCACCAAAATTCACCTTCAAAGATGATTTTGCAATAGAAAGAAACACACTCATTCTCTTTAATCAGGGTAAATCGAATAGTTCTCAATTATCGCTTTCCATTTTCCGTAGATCTGATCTTGACTAACTACTTACGGTATTCAATTCATTTTACTATTTCAATGTAATCATGCATTATGGAAACTTGTTATTTGAATTTTTACTATTTTATCTATGATATGATTTATTAGTTAGTTTTTTTAGTAGTTTAGATTTGCCATAGTTCTAAATGACTACTATTGTTCGTTCCAAATCTTCCAATGATTAATAAGAATAAAACTTCATCTTAAATATTAATTCCATTTTTTATAATTTGATTTCACTTAATATTATGTCAAAAGTTCCGGTTTACCTCTAAGTTATTTCTTCAAGCATAATCCTTTCCAAATCCTTCTCGCTAATTTATTCATTTGACCAAATTTTTTAGGTCATTATCCTTTGGTTTTTTTAACCTTTTCATGTAGTATATAATTATTTTGGAATTAACGGTTAATCTGAAAAAGATGTCGTTCTCTATCGTTTGGTCGATATTCTTTTTAATAATACTCGCAATAACCACCTACCAGACTATTTATGTTCTGCACTTCGGTGAAGCTAGAGTATTGTCTACTTCAATTCATGAAGACGTAATATTTTGTCTCAATGAGTTTAGATTTAGTTACGTATAGAACTATACAGCCAGTCCAATTTTAGATAACTTTCTTCAGGAGATAAGTTTGCTTCATAAATTAGAGTTGTTTCGAATGCATATCAATTTGCTGATAAATTCACAGTGCAAGAATCACAAAAAGTGTATCCAAGATAGAAAGGTGGATTCTAACAAGATTAGTCAGAAGCAGCAAGAAAAATAAATTGGAAGTTAAATAAGTTTTTTAAACTGAAAAAAATCTACTAGAATTGCAAAAATAATTACTGAATTGACACGAAAAAACCACTATTATTTAGGAACTTATTAAAAATGAAGATATATGAAGATGAAACAATATCAGCATTTTATACATGTGCATCGATGTGCACAAATATACAATAGGTTTGTTCATTTGTCAACTATTCATTAAAAGTTAGATAATCTCTAAGCTATCATCATATTGAAGAAATATATGGCATTCTTGTGTCCATCCGTGGAAAGTAGGAGATTATTAAAATGGAGAAACTCAAAAAAGACTGTTGAGACTAAAACAATATCTGTTGATAAACTCATAAATAATTATGGAATAATCAAAATTATAAAAACGAAGGTGGGAAGAATCACTTGACAAACCAGTTTCTCCATATACTATAATGATAAACTAGTTATAGTTTTGGTTACTGTTCTTTAGGAAACAAGTGCCTTGAGCTTAGAAACTGCTTTTACTAGAATCTCCACTTCTTCTATTGTATTGTATAGCGCGAAAGACGCTCTTACAGTACCATCTACTTTCAAAAAGCGAGTAATTGGGATTGCACAGTGGTATCCGCTTCTAACGCATATTTTTTTGGTCTGGTCAAGAATTAGAGCAACATCATGAGCATTAAGCCCTCTCACATTAAAAGGTACTATTCCCAGACTGTTTTCGGGCCCGTAAACCTCCACATGCTCGAGTTCAGAGAGCTTTTTTGCAGCTTCTTTTGAAAGATTCATTTCATGTTTTTTGATTTTTGAAATCCCTATTTTCTCTACATACTCTATTGCCCTTCCTAACCCTATGACACCTGGAATATTTGGAGTGCCGGCTTCAAAACATGCTGGAGAAGGTTCAAGAGTGTAAGTAGACTCGGATACGTCCGAAACAGTGCCCCCGCCAACTGAAGCACTTTCGAGTACGTCAGGTTCTTTAACATAAAGTACGCCAGTACCCTGTGGTCCAAGCAAACCCTTATGCCCAGATGTTGCAAAAAAATCACATCCGATGTCCTTAAGGTCAACTGGCATATGTCCTGCAGATTGGGCACCATCAATCAAAACTTTTATGTTACTTTTGTGGGCAATTTTCGTCATACCTTTTACGTCCTGTACGGAACCGAAGACATTTGAAACCTGGGTCATTGCAAGAAGTTTGGTTTTTTCTGTGAAAGCATTCTCCAGCAGATAACTGTCGATTTTGCCCTTATTGTCAGGGTTTATAACCGTGATATTTACCCCTTTTTTCTGCAAACGCATCCAGGGAAGAAGATTTGAATGATGTTCAAGCAGGGTTGTGACTATGTGGTCTCCTACTTCCCAGGGATAACTATTAGCAATAAGATTGATTCCTTCTGTGGTATTTTTCGTAAAGACGGTATTTAAAGACTCTGCATTTAAAAAGCTAGCAACTATTTCCCTAGCGTCTTCGTAGTGATTTGTGGTCTCCCGAGCTAAACGATGTGCTCCTCTCCCGTAGTTACCAGCATATCTATAGAAGTAATCAACCATGATTTCAACTACAGGTATTGGAGTTTGGGTAGTTGCTGTACTGTCAAGATACACGACTTCTTTCAAAACAGGAAAATCTTTACGGACTGCATATACATCGTACATGCTTATTTTCTAGGAACGAAGAATAAAAAAAGGTTGTGCAGGTTATTTACCCTGCATACCGCCTATCATAAAGCGGTAAATATCTAATTCATCTGAGTTCAGACTGTCAGTACAACCCTTTATGATGGTGTGATAACCGTCTTCATAGTTTTTATTTCCGTATTTTTTTCTTTTCTTGCATTCTTGATTTAATTCACTCATAATTTTCCTCCTGTCTCTTCAATGCTTGCGCTTACATGCGGGTTAGAATCATTCCCTCAGGATATGAATCCTGCATTTCGATTCGAAATTTCAATCCATCTGAATAGGATTCTATAAGCAGGTTAGAATTTTGCGTCCTTCAGGTTACTAATCCCTTAACTGCGCAACAATAATTGTCCTTACCCACAACAAAATATTAATTGTCAATTGTAATATATATTAGTTGCGGGAAATGTAGTGTTACCAAATTTAGTAAGTTTCTGAAGAATTTATACAAATCAGGAGAATATCACAAAAATTAAGGTAATGAAACCGTTGAGTATGACAATAAAAATAGATACATTTCTGGTATAGACATAACAGTTTACTGTCTGCATCTTCTAAATTAGGTGGCTTTATTGATATAATAGCTTTACCTAATGAAGCAAATTATGCCCCGCAGGAAATTATTAAGGTTCTATTTTATGCTGCAACATCTTCTAACAATTCTCTTGAACCAACAATCGACTATCAAGAGCCAAAAATAAGAGTTCCTTTATAATAGATATTCTCAACTATATAATATCCAGTTTCGTTGAAAATATTTTTTCCCTCATTTATGAAAACAAACGATGAAATTTTTGAAATGATGATCTTAAAATTACGATCGAAGACATTAATGTTGATTTTCATTGAATTTCATATTAAAAAATAGACTAATTAGGCTTTTGAACTATTTCTGTAGGAGCTCACTTTAGGCTAAATAATGAATTAAAAGCGGGAGGTAGTCCAAATCACTTCCATTAACTATGTAAGGCTGATCCCTAATTCCGTTAGAATTCAAATCAATAGCGAGTTGAGAAAACCCTGTACCATTCGGATTTGCCCAAACGTTTCCACCAATATATGGACCTTTTACAATATTCGTTCTTTTCATTTCTGTAGTATTCCAAAAATTACCTTTACTGTTATCGGCTCTCACATTTAAAGTGTTGTTAAAATAATTATTGTAGATGTGATTATCAGTTATTTCATCCCGCAAATCTATACCGGATTCTTTACTGGAAATTACCATATTGTTCAATAGCTCATTTTCGTGGCAGTTATCTCTCAAAAAGATGCCTATGCTACTATTGGAAATTATATTATTATATACTTTAGATTTAAAGACAAAAGTAAGATCGATCCCATAATTACAGTTCATTATTTTGTTATCACAAAGCATAGTTTTCGCCTGAACGTCATAGATTTCGATCCCAGTGCTACAATTTGTGATATTATTAGTTGAAACAAGATTGTTTCCACCACAACAGCCAATAGTTATTCCACCACCATTTGAGAGTCTATTTCGGAATACTGTATTGTTCCAGCATTGTGCACCCAAAGTAACATCTCCCCTCTCAATAGTATTATCTAGTAACCTGTTTTGATTGCATCCTTCATCAAGCGATATGCTGTTATTGGAAAATTTATTATGCAATAGTGTATTGTTCATTGATTCCTGGAGGTAAACCCCATATCGAGCTTCATAAAAGTAATTTCCCACAATTATACAGTTGTTAGCGTGTTCGAGGAAAATTCTTGCTTGAGGACCGTAAACTCCATCCCATATTCCAAGAGTATTGGCAGCTTCCTCTGACCCAGTTATGTTTAAATCTTTAATTGTTACATTATCTGCATTAATCTGAAATACGCTGGAATTTTCATTCAGAGACCTTACAACCGCACTCTCATATCCATCTTTTTCTGATGCAATCGTTATCCTGGATACGTTGACAATCACATTTTCCTTATAATTTCCAGTTTTCAATAAAATAAAATCCCCTGGCGTTGAATTATTCACAGCAGCCTGAATTGAATTTCCGGGTTTCACATAAATGATTTTTCCACTTCCAATGCCCGCAGAAAGCAAAAATAAAATAACAACCAGTAAGATACTCGTTAGCTTGATAAAACAATTATCTATAAGCACAATTTTCAAAAGTAGATCCCTCTAGATATTTAGCATAGCCTTTCAGACTTAGGATATAATAAATTTTGAACCGACGGCATTGTGCATAACAACTCAAATTTGTACATGTATTGTCACTCATTATTATATATTTCAACTACTAATTTGTTTTCCATGATCTAAAAATCTGCAAATTGTGAGACTTCATAGGAAGCAAAATACAAGCATTCAGGACTCAAAAAGATTTAGTAAAGAAACTACTACTCACAAGTTCAGATAACTTTTCGCTTCCTAAGAGAGAAAAATATTTTCTCATTGAGTTATCAATTTTTGTTATATATAGGGGGCCAGTCATTTTTTGGTTGAGATCTTGAGTCATTGATTAAAAGGAGGTTTCACTAAATCAAATTTGACTATCTTAAAACAAATTTTACTCTAAATAGCTTTACCAAATTATTTATACATACGTCCGTTATAGCTTTATTGAGGCTATATAATGAATAAAATGTGCATATAACTTAACAATTTTATTTAACACATATGCTTCAAATTAATTATATAGCTCAAAATATTAGTATCTGCACTTTGAATGGAATTAGGTATATAATATCTTTTAGTACATATTTTATTCCAGTCGAATACCCCTCAGCCTGCTGTGTAGATGAAAACTTCTTACTCGACTATTATTGATTAACTACTATTATTAACCTTCCTGCCAAAATTAATGATGAAATCAATAATTACAAAATACAAATTAAAATGTACTTTCATTTATTTATGCATGTTATTCAAAGAATTTCATGTTGGCTTTGAGACGAAATCTGACTTTGGTAATGTTCACCAAAATTGCTGATACAAGCGTTGACCTGATGAAAATATTTATTTGGAACTACAGGAAATCCAAATCAGATATAATTGAAAAGAATTACATATTTTAACTAGTTAATTTAAATATCATTAAGTAGGATATAAAATACCTAGTGGTGATATCAATGAAATACGTAATTGCGATGATAAGACCTGAAAAACTTGATGCTGTTAAAAATGAACTTCAGAAAGTAGAAGTAAATGGATTAACAGTGTCATCTGTTTCTGGGTATGGTGCCCAAAAGGGACATCTGGAAATTGTGAGGTCTAAAACTAGAAAATACGAAGCAAATCTACTTGAGAAAGTTAGAATTGAAATTGCAGTGAAAGATAATTTTCTGCAAGCTACAGTGGCAGCAATAAAAAATGGATCAAGAGATAAAGATGGTTATGTTGGAAGTGGGAAGATATTCGTGCTACCACTAGAGAATGTTATAAGAATTCGCACGAACGAAACTGGAAATGATGCTCTTTAAAGACAGATATAAGACAGATATTTTTATTAGTAGAAGCAGATTTTGTGGAGGCCTTAATTCCATCCGCACTTGTTATTGATGCTTTTTGGGCCAGTATTATGTTGTTGTTTACTTATCCAACGCAAAAATATATTTAGGAGCATGATGCAACCATTGTTGCAATGTGAGTCATAGCTCTGAACTGGGTAATTAATAGTGTACTCAATTGATTTTGAATCTGAAAAGAGTTTGTAGACTGCTCCTATAAATTATTCTTGCAAGGTATTGCTCATTATTCTATCCGAAAAACATGTGTATACGCATTTTTTATTCACAGTTGTAATCTTTATTGTTTACAATTTTCAATAAATTAATCCACCATTGCAATAGGAAGGATTAAGTCTATTTTTTCAACATTGAATAAATTCAAAAAATTGAAATTAACATCAAAGTAATAGATCGATAATATAAAAAAATTTTGATGAACTCCCAATCTGTGTCTGATACTTATTATTTGTACAAAAATTATTCGTAAAAATCATAGGTTTATAGAAATCCTCATGAATTGATATGTCTTCGTGATAAAAGATTAACATAGTATCAAGATTCATAATACACCTGATAATTTAGCACATAGTGTGAATAAAAAAATTTATTGTGTATAAAACAAATCTAACGTAGCCCCTATTTTGAGAAGGAGTCATTTTCGTGGAAAAAGTAATTAATCCTCTTAAAAAAAGAAGAAAACTGAACTCTTTGATCCCTTCAGTTCTGAGTTGGAGGTTACTAGCAATTTCACCTACCTATGAACCCGTTAACAACACGGAGTGTTCCTTTATTCCAGAGATTGGAAATGTTCTAGAGCAAATATCTGTTGAAACCCTGAAAAAAACAGATGAGGAAAAATCAAAAGCTGAAAAACTAAGAGTCTTTACTGCAATTCCAGTTCTGTCCATAGCCCTTGCAGAATTTTTGATCTTTTCTGGGAGAATGGAGCCAGCTATTTGGATACATATCGGAATCCTGATTTCTCTAACACTTTCAAATATATTCATAAAAGATTCCGAAATCCATAAAATACATCAATCACTTATACTTCTCCCAGTTTTGAGACTAATAAACCTTTCTATGCCAGGTTATTATGATAAAACGCTTTATTCCTTAATTCTCATATACGGCATCCTGATAATTCCTGTAAGTATCGCACTAACCAATCAGGAACTTACTCGCACACAGCTCGGAATGACCTTCAACAGAATATGGCTCTATATACCATTTTCAATATTATTGGGCCTCCTTCTCGGAGGAGGGGAATATATAATAATTAGGACAAACTCTCTAGTTTCAAACCTCTCAACCCTTAACTTCCTGAAACTCAGCATAGTTATGATCTTTTTCGTAGGCCTTGTGGAAGAGATAATTTTCAGATCAATCCTTCAGAATAGACTTCAGATGGCACTTGGGAATCTATCAGGACTTATAATTACAAGTATTTTATTTGGACTTATGCATACAGGATATGGGAGCATTGGTGAAGTTCTGTACGCATCCTTAGTAGGCATATTTGTAGGTTATTTATTTTACAAAACACGCAGCCTTCCCCTGGTTACGATGGTTCATGGCTTTATAAATGTCTTTGTTTTTGGGATAATTCCCATCATCCTATTAAAATACATATGACTGTAAGTAAATTTTGATAGCAAAAAAACGAGTGAAGCCAAAACAGAGAAAAGTAGATAGTGCGAGTGATATAATGCTCCTAAATAAATCACTTCCAACTTTATAACTCCGAAAACACAGATAGACGAATAAAAAACTAACTCTAGATTCTTAAATCGTGAGAAAACAGAAAAAATTTACATATACACTTGTAAATTAAGCACTTGAGTCACACTTTACGCAATTTACAACTTCGATGCCATCCATTGTCTCAATCATGACAGTAGCTTAAAAATTAATCTAACTTTTAATGAATAGCAGGAGCCAAAGTTCCGGTGCAAAAAATGTGGCTTTCTTGCAAAATCAGAAAAAAATCTTTACAACTAGGAAAGTTAATCATTTTCATTAGAAAGAAAATGACACACAAAGGTGAAAATTATAGCGTCAAATTGCAGAAATATTATTTTTGCAACGGAACCTTTATGCTTATTAATTAATATAAATATCAATAACTTAAGTGAGAAAACAAGATGACATCGGATAATAGTGATCCATTTTGGATGTTCAATAACGAATCAGTAAATAACAGTAAGATAGAGCTCCAGAGTCCATTAGGGAACACCATACACATTTAGGATCTTTTGATGTAGGACATATAGTTCAACGTGCAATTACAAGTTATGGAATATCACTTGCAGTAGATATGCTGTTGGCAATTTTTTTGAAAGGGTAGATAAAGAGTCTTCAAAGCTTATTCTAAATGATTTAGTAGAATTTATTAGCTATAATCTAAGTATTAGAACTATAAATCAAGTAACATTTGATTTGGTGTTAATTTCCTATCCTCACTATTACCTAGAATCTAATGCAATCGCAAAAAAAATCTACGTTGAGTTGTTACATTAAGGGTATGTACAACTACTTTACTCCAAATGATAAAAAATTTTCTCTTCTTGATTTTATTGTAGAAGAGGATTCGAAAAGTAGAGATATTAATTTTAAAAGTGTTACAATCGGCATTGATAGGCGAGCATTCTCATGTATTACCAATTGTTATGCAAAATAAGAACAGACTACTATAACAGAAGAAGAATACAATAAACTTTTATCATATTTTATATTTGATGATTATATAAAAATTGATGGTCTAACGCCGTACCACGGAGATTATAAATTAGGAACCATACAATATTGGATTTAATGACATCACCACTACTGAGAGATACTATGGATTACATCAATAGTAAATACCAAATGTATAAATATGTCGTAGATCAAAGCGATTTTAAAGATTTTGGAGAACTTCTTAAATCCAAGTGATTTTAAAACTTGGAAAAAGGCCTATCAGATATGCTAATCTAATGGTTCATATTTTCATAATCTCCCAACAAAAAAAACATAACTAACTGTCTAAAAACTCAGCCAATCTCTGTAATTTTAATCAAAAGTATATCATTCTTTGATAAGTTATCAAAAAAGCGTTCTGGAAAAACCTTTGAAATGACATCGAATCCTTACTATGCCACAATTATTTACCTTACTGTTGAGACGGTGTTTTAAGGATTCCATTGCAAAAAATTCAAAAAAATATGCAAATATATGGATGATGAACAGAAGTCAAAATATCCATATTATATACTCCTAAATTTCTACTTATTTCAGTGAATCCCACTTTCAATTTTTTGCAACTGGACCATATATCCTTTTTTCTAAATATTTAAGTTTTTAATTTTTATGATGTAGTTCTGACTAAATTAAGGTTCATTAGGTTCGTTATATATTTTTAGAGTATAGCTAAAGTTAATATCGGTTAAGAAGTGATCGTATCCATCGAAACATATTCCTGTTGTGTTCCCAGCAAAAAATAATCCCTGACATTTATCGCACTGACGCCAGTTTATCCTGACCAATATCATCAGGTTCACTGAATATTAGACTATAGTCATCGCTGCAAGCTATGTGATTTCCTCCGGCAAGACACACTCCCATTGAGTCTCCAGTAAAGAATAACCCCTGACAATTACGGCACAAACGTCGTAAACCTTGTTCCATGGCGCAAAACTTCTTATTCATTATAGAATAGATTTACGAACTTGAAGAGACATTTTAATATCTTCTGGGATCGCCAAAATTTACCATAAATTTTACAAAAAATTGACTTCAATTAATCAAAAAACGGGAAATAATAAAAAGTCTAGAGTTGCATCATTAATGTATTGATCAAATTTGCATCATTAATGTGTCAATCAAATCGATACCAAGATCAGCAGTAGAACCCAGATATTTAAGGTTAAGTCTCCTCATACCATGAGATATTTGCCTCTGGATGTGGTCCAGAAACACCAATCCATCCTTTGTAGTATGGCTGTATCATAGCAGCAATCTTACAATTTGTATAACAAGCGAGAATTGTTTTGCCATTTACCCACCTATCCGGCTTGAAATAAGTTCCATCTTGAAAATACATCCAGCGAGTCATTCCTCTCCATGCAACTTGAACTATGACATCGTCTTCATCTTTAACTGTTGTACCTGGAGTTTCAATATATCGACCCGCTTTTATACCGAAGTCATATCCCGGAAATCCCCCACTATCGCCAGCAAGGTATGCTCCCATGCAAATCTAAAGATATCGTCCGCCATTACAGACAAAATTTCTCACATCTTGAGCAGAGTCATTTAGCTCATTTTTAAATAAAGTCTTTTCGTCTCCACCGCCCCCGGGCTGCGCATACAAAACTGCATCTGGAAGCTGTAGCCCATCTTGAACATGTATCTTCTCTTTGAGACCAACATATTTCACCTCGAAATTCCATAGGGTAGCATTTTCCAGCAATGTCTTTAGTGCGTCAGAACATCTATTTCCATCACATTCGGCCGCAGGTCCCCTGTATACCAATGCAATTGGTTTTGTTTCATCCGAATTGACTGCAACTCCCTTAGATCTACTGTTTAACATCTTATCATCTTATCATCTTCCTGTTTCTGCTATTTTCTACCTAACTATAGTATCATTTTGAGTTGCATTCCTATAATTGATTAATTGATTAATATATTTAACTTCATCAAAACCAAAGTGGTTTAGATTCTTGATTTGTCATTTTTAACTATATTTGAATTTATCATTTTTATCGATGCACAGCTTTTGTTGCAAAACCTATGTATCAGATTTTAAGACGGATTGTATTAAAAATATTTATAAAGTATGGTGCAAATTATTTTCTTACTGGACAGATGAAAGAACTTCGTATAGTATATTAGATACTGTTGATGTGTGCATCGTCAACAATATCTCCTCTCCAATTCATTCTGAATTTTAATTTCCATAATGGTTAATTTACTTAAAGCTTGGACACGTACCATCTAACCCATTATTTTGCAAATGAACACTTGTGGGATATCCATTTACTGGGAATACTATTTTTACTTCGAGTTCACTCCCTTTAAGGACATCCACATTACTTATAGAAGCATTAAAGGTTGCTGAATTTTCATTGCATTAAAATACATTAATTGTACCACATTTTTTAGATCCGAAATGTGATTAATTTACTTCATAATGGAGACTAGATAACATGAACAAAAAATAATCAAGGTTGAAATAGTAGCATTACTAATATTGGTGATTATTGGTTCAGTAGTAAGCGCTTGGCTGTGGACCAGCAAGGACGACAACAGAGATAATAATATAAAATTTGATAAAAGCAAATTTGAGCGGTTACTTCAGGACGGACAGTTTTCAGTTCAAGCAGGGAATATTAATTCTGCACTCAAATCTTACAGAGAAGCAGCAAAAATGAACCCAACTGGACAAAACTTGCAAAGATTAATTTATAATATTGGAATGGTATCTGAGCAGGCTGAAGATTACAATACTTTACTGAAGTTTTATAATATAGCTATTGTAGCAGATCCAAATTCAAAGACAGCAAATTTTATTGTTCAGCATACAAGTGAATTAATGAGAAAATCAGGTCAATCAGACAAAGTATGTGACTGTATTTGAAAAATCATTCTGTAGGAGTTTAGATAGTATGTCCAAAATATAATTTTAGTTACATTTTTGATATTCTGACCGCTGAACAAATACATAACAAATATGGAAAGATTGATATTAATTACCAGAACTTCCACGATGACCTTTCTATTTTTAGATTTTCAGGAAGCAGCTTAATGTTTACCTTCTATTCACCTGGATCAATTTTTGAATGTGAATTCCTTGATTATGCATAGTTTGTGCTATAAAACCTATGTATCAATGTAACCGAGAAATCTTATTATGGAATATAAAAATTATCACTAGTAGGTTTTACAAAACTTTCAGCACAATACCTTCGCTATTTAATAATTGTAAATATAAATAATGAATATGCCACTGATAGACGCAAAGTAAAGTTTTATTTTCTAAAAAATTAAAATATTAGATTTTATCTACTTAATAAATAACAACAAACAGTCAATAATATTCATTTGTTTTTTGATTGCAAAAAATATTAAATGGGATTATTTTTCGTTTATAAGCGATTTTTCATGTAATTAATTTAAAATAATTATGGGGATAAGTGTACATTGTAGCTTAAAGTAAGCAGATAAAAAATAAAAGAAAATAAATCATCGATAGAAGATAGGGATAAGCAGACTGAGACATAAGTATACCGGGTATTTGCAGATAATTTTAATTTATTTTTGATTTAAATAAATTGCTCACATTCACTTTTTGCTATCTAAATTTTAGTTTAGATCAGATCTAGCAATAGCTATAGAGATCTTCCAACGCTTACTTGATTACTCTTCGAGTACTATTTGTATGGCAATATTTGAATTGTCGTTGATTATACTCCCTACAATTGATAAAAAATAGTAAAGTAAATATTTCATGGTAAAAGGAAGAAGTTATTGTATGATTGATTTCGAAGAAATTAACCTTTTGGAGACTAATCTTCAAGGAGTCAACCTTGAAGGAGCCATCCTTGAAAGGTCTAGCATTGAAGAAGCGATCCTTGATGGAGCTGACCTTGAAAGAGCAAACCTTAGAGAAGCTAATTTTAAAGCAACCAATTTGATAAAAGCTAATCTTCAGCGAACTGATCTTAAAAAAACTAACCTTGAAGGAGCGAACCTTGAGGAAGCTAATCTTAGAGAAACTAAACTTCAAGGAGCTAATTTGAGAGAAGCTAACCTTGAAAGAACTGATTTTATAAAGGCTAATCTTCACGGAGTTAATCTTGTAGAATCTTACCTTAAAGGAGCGAACCTTAAAAACGCTAATCTTCAAGGAACTAACTTGTTTAGGGCTAAACTTGACGGAACTAACCTCGAAGGAGCGAACCTTAGAGATGCTCTCAATTTATCAATTGACCAGTTATCTCAATTGAGAGCGCTTTATAACGTAAAATTAGACGAAAAACTTCTAATAAAATTAAAAGAAAAGTTTCCGTTTCTTTTTAAACCACTAAAGCAACAGTTTCTAGAATATCAGATGAACATTTTAGAAGCATAATACAGAGAGTAATTTCCCTCAAAACGGATGAACAAACGTTAAGAATGTGATGAAAACAAAAATATATTTAAAATTATATTATATAGGTATATTAATTATTACACTCCATGCTAACAATACCGGACTATCATACTATCATAGGTGAATGATTCATAACAAAATAAACTATATCGATTAAAATACTGAAATTGGTCTTTATGGCCAGTTTTCATCGTCACAGGAAAGCATGACCAAATCGTCGCAATCCACGTCGCCACAAATACAGTAATACCAGAAAAACAAAGCTATAAAGCTCCTGAAATCTTTGAGAGGACTGCTTAAGATTCTTGGCCCAGGTTTTATCACAGGCGCATCTGATGATTACCCGTCCGACATTGCAACTTATGCTCAAATGGAGGTAATATTTGGATATAGTCAACTTTGGCTTGTTTGGTTCACATACCCGTTCATGATTGTCATCCAACAGATGTATGGTAGGATCGGGATGATGACGGGGAAAAGTCTAGCTGGCGTCATCCTCGAACATTACTCGAAGCGAGTGCTATGCATAACGATCTCGCTGCTCGTGATCGCGAACACAATCAACATCGGCACAGATCTAGGAGCGATGGCTACATCGGCACACATGCTAATAGGGTTGCCGTTTCTGTTTTAGTTGGTCCTAATTACAGGATCTGTAATCGCCATTGAGATATTTGTTCCTTATATGACCTACTCGAGGATCCTTAAGTACTTAGCATTGACACTCTTTGCGTACGTTCTGACAGCTTTCGCCGTCAGGCTGGACTGGGGGACCATTTTTCACGTCACGCTGATTCGCATCTTGAGTTTTCGGCAGACTACCTGCTAAATATCGTTGCGGTCCTGAGCACGACGATTTCCCCGTATATGTTCTTTTGGCAGGCGTCGAAGGAAGTCGAGGAGGAGATCGTGAAAGGAAAAATTTCAGATATTGGTATCGGGAAACCATATGTGATGCAACGGGGTATAACCGAGATGGACGGGGACACGTGCATTGGAATGTTTTTCTCCCAGATCATTATGTTCTTCATCATTGTAACTACCGCAGCCACTCTGCACACCAGCGGGATAACTACAATCCAGACAGCAACACAGGCAGCTGAGGCCCTCCGGCCTCTCGCTAGTGACCTCGCCTACCTGCTCTTCGCGGCCGGGATCATAGGCACTGGGCTTCTAGCAATTCCGGTGATGGCTGAAGCATCGGCTTATGCCATTGCCGAAGCGATCGAGCTGAATCAGGGACTCGGCAAGAAGCCGGGATTGGCACCAGGGTTCTACGCAGTAATTGCTATATCTACGTTTATCGGCATGTTCCTGGATTGGTTCGGAATTAACCCAATAACAGCTCTCTACTATACGGCCGTTTTGAACGGCCTAGTCGCTCCACCACTTATGGCATTGGTCGTAATGATTGCAAACAGGAAGGACATCATGGGCAGATTCATTAATCCGAAAGCTACCAGTGTCTTAGGATGGATAATCGTGCTGATCATGGCTATGGTTGGGGTGGCACTAATCCTCAACTTGGTAACTGGACAGTGACTTTTCGTTTAATATCCCGAATATCTATCTCGAAGGATGATTTAAGCCGACAAATGCGATTTTAGATGCGATAAATATGAATATTACTGAATTCGTTAATAAGGAAAAAAATGTACTTGGGCCTGCAGGTTATAAGATTCGGCCCAAAAAATTAATGCTACTATGTTACAAATTCATAGATTCCAGAGGTACAGATGGCTTTAGAAATCTCATTTATATTTAATTAAAAATTTTGTTCTTTTATTCTTGCGAGGAATATCTTTGAACAGAGGAACCTTCGGAAAAATTATCTTGGTTTTCGTTTTACTGCTCATAATAAGACTGTTTTTTTGGGGCTACTGGATAGATACTATATCCATTTTAAAAGATATCTTGAAAACACTTCGATAAACCAGAATAAGTTATGCTATTCTCGCTACCTTAGTCTATCTGCTAAGTGTGTACTTATTTACAGTCCGCTGGCAGCAGGTTTTATTCTACATTGAGTATGCTCTTAAAGCTACAAGTCTTATTTCCATTTATTTCGGAGTGATGCTCATCAATAACATTACTCCTGCAGATCCGACGGGATAGGACTTATATCTCTATTTTATTATGGACGATACAATAAAATGGAAAAAAGCAAAAAAACAAAACTTCACTGACTAGTGATAAATGATATAGAATCACAGAAGAGTATATGCAGTTTGTAATAGAGGTCATTTTCTAAAATAAGTAGTGCTGTACAAAGAAAATATTTTATGCTCTTCAATATTTAGATTTTAATAAAACTATTCAATTTTTCCAATTTTAAACAAAGATTCTCTATTACTTTCTTGCATTATTATAATTATAATTAGATATTAATTATTATCCCGTTTTTTATGATTATAATACGGGATACCAACTACTTCAGGTGGGGATCCTATATTGTAGAATTATAAATATAAATACTGAAATGATTACTGATAGGCTCCCGGTAATTTATGAGCGGATTATAATAGAAAAAGTGTGGCAGCGCCATGAAATGTAATTTCGACTTTAATACACACCATTTAAAAAAAATTCAAAATCCACAAAATAATGAGATCAAGAGAGATAAAATGTGTTTCTCTGCTAATTTTTGTGAATTAAAAACAATGACTATGACAATGAGATTAACATCGAATGGAAACGTGATTTTCCATAATAAATTTTTTGAAAGATTATGCATATCAAATACCTATTTAGAAAGTAAAAGTCTAATTTTTTATCTTAAAAATAATAAATGGTTTATATAATTAGTTTATCTAGTTTTTTAGGAAAAATGGAATGTTAAATTTAAAATTACGCAGAATAACAAAAAATTATTCTTAATATTTTATTCTATTTTGAATGTAAAAATTTTTATGCTGGAGTATTTTCCATTTGAAAGTTATTTTTTTGTATAATTCATTTTAATTAAGTAAGGGATCTTTTAGAATTCATTCAAATCGTTGGCTTCTCTTATATTCTATTATAACATCTTGAACTGATTCGAATATATGATCTCTACCAACTATTTGTGTTATACCATCTTTATCTAACTCATTCATCACCCGCGGAACTACATCACTTAATATTAAAATAATACCCCGTTGTTTTAAATAGTCGTGTACCTTTTTGAGTGTTCCTGCCGAAGTGAAATCAATATCTCCAATATTCGAGGCAGAAATACAAAACCATTTGAGCGAATCAATATTTTTAATAAGTTTGACTATTTCTTCTGTAAGGCGATTTTCGTTAGCAAAATACAAATCTGAACCAAACCGATAGATCAACAAACCTTCCATAGCTTGCTGCTGTTCTTCGAGGGGAACAGTCCTTATGCCACCCCCAGCTTTTGGAACCAGTAATGAATCAAAGGGTTTGTAACTATGACGCAAGTGGGCTAGGATGGAGAGAACAATAGCTATCTCAAGACCATATTTGACTCCCATAAATATGACCGTCATAGCTGTTATCAATGCGACTGCGAATTCTACAGGTCGTTGTTTGTGAAGAGCAGACATGCCTTTGATATCGACAAGATGCGAACCAATGAGAAATACCACTGACGAAAGTACACATGTAGGTAAATAGGCGAATGGCTTAGTAAAAAATACCAAGACTATCAAAACAATGAAGACCGTTGCAAGTTGGGTAAATTGGGTACATCCACCTGCATTTTTAACCATTTCTGTTTTAGTCGGGCTGCCGTTAACCACGAAAGTACCTGATATACCTGCTGCTACATTAGCAAGACTTAATCCAATAAGATCTAAATTTTCATTGTACGTATCAGAGAACTGTATGGCATAAGCCCTAGAAGTTGCAGCACTCTGAGCAATAATGACAATAAAACAATCAACTGATATGTTAAAGATTTTGGGAATATCAGATATTGAAACTTGAGGAAAAGAAAGATGGGGTAAACCTCCTGGCACTGTTCCAAGTAAAGTGATGCCAAAAGAAGAAAGATTTAATGCCCAGCTTACTATAATTGCCCCAATTATTGCTAACAATGAACCGGGGAATTTGCCGTGAATCTTTCTGCTAAGAATCATTATCACGATTACAGATAAAGAGAATAGGAGTGTTGGAATATTTGTAAGATATATATATTTGAATAAAGATATGATTTGCATAGGTGTTCCACATAAACCATGAGGAATTCCGAACAACTCGCTGAGTTGAGAGATTGAAATCTGGATGCCGACGCCTGTGAAAAATCCTATCAGGATAGTATGAGACAGAAAATCAGCAATAAAACCGAGTTGGAATATGCCTGCAAAGAAAAGTAAAGTTGCTGCAAGCAGAGCAATTAGACCAGCATATGAAACATATTGGGGTGATTCGGGAAGAGCTATTGCCATCAATCCACTGGCCATAATCGCTGCAGTTGCGGAATCAGCTCCAATAGCGAGATGACGAGATGAACCAAAAATAGCAAAGGCTAGCATAGGCAACAAAATTGTGTATATTCCAGTAATTAATGGCATACCTGCAATCTTAGTGTAGCCCATAACCTCTGGAATCGCAAATGCAGCAAATGCGATTCCAGCAATAATTTCCAAAGGTATTCGGGCAGTATTGATAGGCAAAAATCCCTGAAAAAGGGGTAAATTGAGTGGTTTTTTTGAATTTTGTGCAGGCGATATACTCATTCTAATCTACCTATCTCGTTCGATTTTGGATTGAAGTTCATGAAGCACAAAGATACAACTCGTCCTACGCTCAAAATCTTTCTTTAAAGCCGTGAGTCTATCTGCCATGTTATATTTCTTGATTGCCCAGTTCAATGGAGTAAGGATTAGATGCGTTGAACACAAAAAAACTTCAATTGAAGCTTTAATTAAGCATACGCTCTGGATAATTCAGGATCTAAATATTGTTGATTATTGAGTTCAATCGGCTAAATTCTAATTATATGATTACTTAACACCAATAACTTTACAATTAAAGTCGCTATATTCTCCAAAAATCGAATTTGAAAGAGTATAAGTTAATATAACAATTGAATTTTTCTGAAACAGAAATTATTATCAAAATATTTTGAATGGGTTATTCAATTCAGACATTAACTTATAATAATTTATTTTTCAATACTCATGGAACATAAGGAGAATAAATTTTATCTAATGTTATTTAAGAAAAGTAAGAAAATCCTCAGATGCTCTTTTTAACCTTAAATCATCTTTTTGTACTTTTCTAACTTCGAATTTGGCTTCTTTAATAATAATTCATAAATCTTAATTTTGTAGATCAGCTATTTCGCACTAAATTTATCCATTTTAAACTTACATGTGCCCAAACAAAAACGAAATGACAGCGAGTATAACAAAGATTATAATCAACCACCTCGCAATCTCCATCGAGAAACCTGCAATTCCACGTGTACCTAATATATATGCAACAAGTGCTAATACTAAAAGTATCACTGCAAGCCCTATTAAATCCACCATGTTTTACTCTCCCTATTGTAACTAGACTCTATAATATCAAGCAGTTACATAATACATTTTTACTTATTTATTTTCAATTTCGTGTACTTATTTAAATCGATTTTCTGCAATGTCAGTTTTTTACAATTTTGTTGTTGGAATATGAATTGGGGCATGGGCAATGGTTACTTACAACAATAAACATTGGAATTCCCAAACATTATCCTAAAAAAAGGTAATGTCCTCATTTATCAGATTTCAACAATGACCCATTTTCACTACCTAGACCTCCTTATTTGCATGTATCCAAAAGACCCCTCTTTTTACCTCCCCGATTTTCAGATGGATGTATGGGCTCAACTTTACCTTCTTCTACATCTTCTTTTGGTTCTGCCTTCTTTTCTATTCTGGCCGTCCTTTCTGATTCTGTCTCTCCGTATCTGTTTTTTTCTGTCTGTTCTAAAACCTCTGTCTGCCAGTAAGACTTGTATCCATAGCAAGTATAAATATCAGCAAGCCACTCACGAGTTGAAGTAGCGAGCTGTTCACAAGTTAAAGGTCAATCGTCTTTATCAAAGCCTTTCGCCTTTTCCAGGATATCCTTGCTAACGTTAAGAGCGAAAGCATGCTCATGTGGCCTCACTGAAAGAGCTTCACAGGGGACAGCAAACAGTTTATTTCCAAAACCCAAAAACCCACCAAAAGAGAGTACTGCATATGCTATTCTACCATTTTCTAAATCAATCATTAGGTCTTCAATCTTTCCCAAATGTTCTCCAGCCATATTGATGACTTTATCTCCGCTTATCTTTTTTGCCGTCAAAAATAAAGGAATATCCGCAGTTACCATAGTTTAACTCCTGATACTTAGCTTAATATATGTTAAGATTTACGCAATCGATGATTAAAATTAAGTGTATAAGACATTATGATTTAATTCATTATTTGAATAGCTTGAAATTTTTAAGATTATCGATTTCTTAGTCCAATCAATCAAGTTCTTTCGGATCCCTATATTTGATTTTTATTCCAAGTTAAAATCACCCTTTTTTTGGATCACTGGAAAGTCCTTTGCCTCTATCATTAATGTTGTACTCATGATAGAGAGCCGATGCATCAAGATAGCTGTGCTGTATAATACTCCGATCATCAGCCAACAGCTTAAGATGATCAATTTTGACTTCAGGCAACTCGTTTGGAAGAAAATTGAATATATTTTGTATTTTGGGATAATTAGTGTAGTCATTTAAAGCTTGATGGAAGATAGTAGCATATTCTTTCCAAACGCTTCCCCATGTCATTTTTCTGCCAAAATTGTATGCATCTTGACACATAATATAAAATCTTTCTGGATTTTCAATTAAGTCTAAGAGAGCTTTTTTAAATCCTTCAGAGTCTCCAAAATCTACAAGCAACCCGCGATTATCGGAGAGCATTTCTTCAGCATACCAATAAGGAGTGGCAACTATTGCTTTTCCCATGCCTATGACATAGGTTAGAGTGCCGCTTACTATTTGTTCTCTGGAAAGATAGGGAGATGCATAAATATCACTTGCAAGAATATAATTGCAGAGTTCTTCTTTTTCAACAAACTTATCATGGAATACTACATTATTCCCAATCTCAAATTCGGAAACAATGCTCTTAAGATATTGTCTGTATGCTTCGCCATCGTTCTTTTTGATCATAGGATGCGTGGCGCCCAGAATAAGATAAACAAGGTCAGGATATTGATGTACAACTTCAGGAAGGGCTTTGAGCATACTTTCGATACCTTTGTTTTGGCTCAACAAGCCGAAAGTGAGGATAAGTGGAGACCCTTTGAGATTCAACATCTTTTTATACTTATCACAATTGCTAAACGGATAGCTCGGCATTCCATGGAAGATAACTTGGATTTTATCTCCAGAAACTTTATAAATGTTTGTTAGTATATCGACTGCAGTCTGACTCATCACAACAATTTAGTCAGAATACCTGATGAGCCTTTCAGTGGACACTCAATACTCATCAAGTTCAGGCCCCAAGACCAAAGTATGCATTGTTGTTATTATAGGCTTGTTTATTTCTGATAGAAGAACAAAAATGTAATATCCTGCGTCCCCCCCAAAAAGACCGAATTCGTGTTGAAGACAGATAACGTCTGCATCGGAATGATTTATAAAATCTGCAGCTCGTAATAATCTTCGAGCTTGTTTCTTTCAATTTGAAAAACAACTTCTTCTGGATAATCATAATTTTCAGAAGGATCACTCACAGCGATAACTTCACAACTTATATCGTTATTTTCCCCCGAAACCGAGTTTAAAAGATCAGATGTAAATGTAGCAATCCCACATTTTTTTGGAACATACGTTCCTATAAATAATATTCTCAATTGCTTATTCAATGGATCCCTCCACTTTAACTTATATAATTTAATTTCCCATTTAGCTCATAACATATTATCTGTTTATAGTGTTCGATTAAGAGACAGTTTGTAATAAAAATGTGTTACTTTTTGCTGCGTTTTTGTAAACCTATTTCTCTAAACCTATATCCAGATGGAGGATTAATTTAAATAGTTATTTTAACGTTAACAGCATCCTCATTCGAATAAAACTGAAAAATAATTGGAAGAAAGCCCGGGAAGTTATGTTCCTTATCCCAACCCAAGGATATATTACCTGAACAACAATATTTCCTGAACAGCATCTTCCGGGCAATTCCTCTTTTAATCTGCTGACTCCTTATTTATCAGATATAAACCACAAAATATGATATCCATCCACTTTATTTCTAATTTTTTATACGAAAAAATGTGTGTAAACAAAAATTATTTCCACATATCATATTATAAAAGCAAACAATATTTTGATATTAAATATTCAATTTTTAATTATTTTTGGTGATTTTCATAATTTCGTACCAAGTCTATCATCAAGACTAACTCAACTTTAATGCACAATATTTGAAATAATAAAAAATTTCAAGAATAATAGAGAGTATTTTTATAAACCCAATTTACGACTGAGTATTAGTAAAACGCATGTAAGCAACTTGTTGAAATAGGGAGTTTACCTAAATTATAATTCTTAGTCCTTACAAGAAGCATTTTAAAATACTACAAATAATGTCTGCCCCCACTCTAAACGTTTAACAGGAAACGCCGAAACTGGATCGAGCGAATATACAAAAAATAATAGGCAAATACGTTGTTATACTATACTTATTTAGCATATAGTAATCCTGTAAGCGTCTATAGGGCTATAGGATCCTCTATAAGTTTATTCCTTCGAATTTCTATGCATCAATTATGATTACAAATGGTGCAAAGTTCATAAAGGTTTACTCGAAATCTTGAATTCTAGCCTCTATGAAAAATCACCTGGATTTTCAATTTATTCTTCTAAGTCTTTTTAATTTTTCTCATTTTTCTCAAACTTCCAAAGACTCAAATGAACAAATTTTGAACTTTGATATCAGCTTGATTATAACATTAATAGACAACCCCTAAAGACTCGCTATAATATAACGCACGTAATATACAATTATTTGGAGAAAATTTATGGTGATACTTATTAAAATAGTTAGGTGGGGGGTGAAAATGCTCTTAAACTTTGGCTATAGTCAAGAGGCTATCTACCTTTTTAACAAGTTCTGTTTATTAATGAAAACAAAACAGACAAAGATTTTGTTAGTATAACCGCCAATCTACACCCCATTTTTTGTAGTAAAAGAAAACAGAAACAAATGTGATATTTTTTGCAAAATTTTTATGCATTACCCTGGATTTTCTTAATATGAACTAAATTTTTTAAATTTTAATAAATAAGTCTTAAGATTAGAAAAAGAAATAAATATAGTAAGGTATAAACGCTTGATACACTGTACTTTTACTTACCCACGACCTTTTCGATTTGACCCACCTTTTCTCGCACCTTGCCTTCTTTCTTTTCAACATTCCCTTTGGCTTTCAATTGGGAATCATTGATGAGTTCTCCTATAATCTCCTTGAACTTTCCTTTCACTTCGTGAAGCTTCCCTTCCGCTTGATTTTTAGTACTTTCTTTCATGATACTTCCTCTTTTCTCAATTTTCTTTCAAATTTTTGGAAATTATGATGGTTGAGACTTCAAAATTGAATTTGAAATGAATTCTTTTTATTGCTGATGAATCTGCCAGTAAGGCTCATAGCCATAGTAAGTATATACATTAAATAGCTCCTCATTAGTTAGAGGCAATTTATCCTTATCAACACCTTCTGCTTTTTTTAGAACTTCCTTATCGACATTAAGGGTGATTATTAATATGTTCTCATAGAACTTCAATTCAAGAGACCTCCAAGGAACAGCAAATAATTTATTACCCATACCAAGGAAACCACCAAAAGAGAGTACTGCATATGCTATCCTGTCATTTTTTAAATCAATCATCAAATCTTCGATCTTCCCCAGATCCTCTTTAGCCGTATTAACAACTTCGTGTCCTTTAAGTGTACTTATTGACAAAAAATTTGGATTAGTTATATTCTCAACTCCATAAACGATGTATTTTATAATTTGGTTACAACTCTTTAGTTATTCACAGCACCAAAACTTGTTTTAACTTTAGACCATCTTTATGAGAAATATATGCTGACTTAATTTCTCCAATACCTTGTCTTCAGTTAATTTCGCGATTAAAAGAAGTAAAGCAAACAGTCTTATAAACATGCATGGCATATAGCTGAAATGTAATCATTATAAATACCTAACATTGATAATACGATTTTTATGGATACCCACTACGACGGATTTATGCCCCATATAGGCAGCATTTAAGGTGGCAAAGATATTAGCTTCTTCTTTTCCTGCCGTAATCTGCACAAAACCAAGATTCTGAGTTTGTCCATTAACTACAGCTGTAAGATCAACCATACTACTTTTATCACCGGTAATTGTATCGGTATATGTAGAAACCACATTATTTACAGTTGCTTCAAAGACACCATCAGGTGCGGCTTGAGTCGCGATTGGCATGTTCATAATTTTGTTAGTTTCAACTCCCATAGAAAGTGAAATTGTCCCCAAAAGCATAAAAAATGCTAAAATTGTAATTATTGGTCGACTTTTTGACATATTATTACACCTCAATATTTTCTGTTGTTGCTTCTTTATTTCCTACCCTATTGGCCCTTACTCTATCAGTTATTCCTCAATCCTTTTGACCTATTAGCTTTAAGCCACTTTTGATTTGTTCGCTTTAAGCTACAATACACAAATACAACCGTATTTATTTTAAATTAATTATATGAAAAATAGTTTCCAAATAAAAATTACTTCCACAAAAAACGTTTTAAAATCGGATAATAATTTGACATTAATTATTTTTTTATCTCAGAGGTCTTTACAAATTTGGAGATTTTTAGGTTCCGTTGCAAAAAATCCTTTCTAATGATACAATAAACTAAAAAGAAAACCAAAGATAGTAACATGCTATCTAATTCCTTTGAATGGAAGCATTATGAAGGAGAAATTATCCTATTGAATGTAAGATGGTACTTAAAATACCCATTGAGCTATAGAAATTTAAAGGAAATGATGATAGAAAGAGAAATTCAAGTTGATCACAGTACTATAATGAAGTGGGTACATCAATATTCCCCTGAAATAGAAAAGAAGATAAGAAGACATTTAAGATTAACAAACTATTCGTGGAGAGTTGATGAAACCTATATCAAAGTAAAAGGTAAATGGAACTATTTTTACCGAGCAGTTGACTCAAATGGAGATACAATTGATTTCATGTTAAGTGCAAAACGAAATAGAACAGTAGCGAAGAGATTCTTTAAGAAAGCTTTGAGTTCTAATCATAATCAAATTCCAAGAGTAATAACAGTTGATAAGAATCCAGCTTATCCACCTGCTATAGATAAACTGAAAAATGAGAATAAGTTGTCTAAAAATGTTGAAATTAGACAAGTCAAGTCTTTGAATAATATTGTCGAACAAGATCACGGATCTATAAAACGAATAATTGCTCCAATGCTAGGATTTCAGTATTTTCTATCTGATAATAAAACTTTAAAAGGAATTGAAGCTATGGATATGTTTAAAAAAGACAAATCATTAGTCTAAATTACTCTGTCCTTAATGAAGTTAAATATATTAATCAATTGTTTGGTATAATTTTATGATGTTGGTATATTTTCCTCGGACTTTTTTGACTTTTATTTATTACTAATAGATTTACATGCTTATTCTGAAGTTTTTGCAACGGAACCAAAAAGATAGTAGAAGAATCAGCCTCGATTAGAGGCCGTAGTTCTCCGGCAGGAAGACCGCGACTTCACTCTTATATTTTGTGAGGCAGTCGCTCACGAACTGATCTTTATCGTCTGTAAGGGCTTCGAAAGCTGCTTTTGCATCTTTAAGAGCATTTGCTTCGAACCTGGAGAGCTCAAGTTTGCCTTTTGCTCCTTCTTCGACTATTTTGATGCTTTCCAGAGCCGCATTCTTGGCACGTAGATAAATATCGTTTCCATCCTTTGCGATTGCCTGCCCCACTCTGTATGCATTAGGATATGCAAGCACATAACCCTGAGCGTCTCTATACATATCCGAAGCTGCAAACATGTCTCTCAGGATTTTTTCATTACCTGAGTCAAGAGCAACGTTCATGAGAGCGCAGTCATATGCCAAGGTTTCAGACCAGCACTGAACAGTTGTACCACCGAATTCACCGTGGTATTCTACTGATTCGTTGGACCAGAGGTCACAGCACTGCATTGTGAGGTTGCCCATAAGATCGGAGTGGGCACAGGTAGAAGTCTTACCTTCCTGAGCAATCGGAACACCTGCAACTGCTTTTACAATAGTGTTTTCATATCCACAGTCCTTACCAGGACCGACTGCACCAGCTTCATACGCAACAAGAGATCTTGCTGCAGAGATCGATCTTGCAATTATTGCAATAGTATGGGCGAGATTCTTATCCAGTAAACCGCCAGCGATGAACATCGCCGTGTTTGCCTGGGCACAATCCGTGTCACCAGATGATATAGTGCCTGTCTTCTTTGCAATCGCTGTAATATCTTGCCAGATCATCTCCATGTCCATGCTGCCGAGTATACCAATCCCAAAGAGAATACCTGCCATGTCATTCCTGAGAATCGCATAGTCAAAGACTTCTTTCCCACCCATTGACTCAATGGCAAGAATATCAGCGCCTGCTTTGGCGCATTCTTCGAAAGCTTCCATCAAGATACTGTACTTATCTCCTCTAAGCTTCAGGTAGTTTCGGTCTTCACGAATGTCACCTATTGTGTGGCGGAGTGCGCATTTTATGCCATATTCATCATAGTAATTTTCCATAATAGTCTTCTGTGCGTGCGCAACTGCTGCTCCCCAATCTGGATGGTTGGACATCTGTTCAACGTGTTCTGTTTCAAGCACTACAGCGGGAGCTCCTATTTGAATCATCCTTTCCATAATGTCGATGGTAATCCTTTCATACTCTTTTATGAGCTTTTCTTTGGAAGCTCCAGCTTCAGGCCTTGGGGCGTAGTTTACTTCGGGAATTGTGTACCCGGCACCTATTTCAAGTCCCAGTCCAGTTTTAACTGGCGTGACAGATCTTCCAAAAACCATATCATCTGCTGTTGCATAAGCCATTTTAGTATATCTTGTTACTGCCATTACTACACCTCCTCAGTGTTTATGGAATATTTCCCTCAATTTCACAATGTCATTTCCATTTTCCTTGATGAAATCGGCTATTTTTACAGCGTCTGAAGCTTCTTCACCGTATACCCCAAGCTCGTACTGGGATACGAAATCCTGGTTTACAGCACCGCCACCACATGCAAATGGAATTTTTATTCCTTTTTCGAGAAGTTTGTCATTGATCTCCTTGAAGGCATACATGGTTGTTGTCATTAGCGCGGTACCTGTGAGCATAAGTGGTTTCTCCTTTTCCACGGCAGCTATGACTTCATCTACAGGCACATCTCTTCCCAGATCTACTACATCATATCCATTGGCTCTGAGTAATGCGGCTACGATGTTCTTCCCGATGTCATGAACATCGCCTTCTGCAACATGACAGACAACCTTGCCCTTTGACTCAGGAATTTTGGTGGTCTTAGTCTTGCAAAATTCGATACCTGCCTGCATCGCATCAGCGGACAGCATAACATTTGGTAGGAAAATCATTCCTTCGTCATAAAGCCTGCTGACTACTCCCATTCCAGCCATCAATGCGACATTGATGAGGGTAATTGGATCCTTTCCGGAACTAATGGCTTTTTCTAGCCCTTCTACAACGTCATCTTCCTCGCCTTCAAAAATGGCTTTTGCAATCGGGTAAATTGTTGGATCTTTAGGATAGAGGTCTTCTGCAGCTTCTTCAGGTGGCATTTTCTTTTCCATTTTTACGTTGTAACGAACTAGAATACCGTTGGGATCTATATTTATCAAATATCTAACCTCCACTTTATCACTTTAGGAGTAAACAATCCTTGGTTTTCACATGGGTAAAAAATGGGTTAAAGCTAAAATTCTCCCTAAAATGGATCTAAATTGTATTTAGATGTTTTTTTAGATGCCTCATTTTCCCATATTTTTTATGAATACAGCTAAATAAAATTTAAATCGGTATAAAGCTCCCAAATTCTTACCAATTTCTCAAAGAGAGTTCTAGCTCCCCTTAATTTAATTGGAATTATATATATATAAAATTCACATAGTAAAGTTTATTAATTCATAAGTGCAGTCAACGACTATTCGTGATCATAAGACGTCAGTTTTTTTATTATATCTGGTTATCGGGGATTTTAGTGAGCATAAATGTGGCTTTGTAGAAATCCTCTGAGATGTAGAGTCTACATTATTATTTTTACTTACTTATTCTCAGCTTTTTGCAATTAATTTAGGAATATCCTCTACAAAACCGACATTTTTTGACTGTTAAACTGAATATTATAGACGATATATTATTGGATTTAAGGTTTAAATTAACTTTTTCGATTATTTAAATTAGTATTGCTAGCCTTTTTGCCAAAAGAAATTATTAAATAATTGTAGGGTTAGCTTATAAATAGACAAATAAATATCCAAATCAATTGAATTTATTAAATGAAAATTTCAAATATTATAAAAATAACTCAAATAATTTTCATGAAACTGTCATAATTGACGAAAAGTGATTGAATAAACCACTACTGTTAAACAATCCCTGAAAAAAATTCGGAGCAGGAATAGGTGACAATCAATGAGATTATAGACTTTCTTGCAAGCCTTCTCAGAGTATGATTGTTGTTCTAAATCTGACATCGGTATTCCAACTCTGGCATGATTATCTGAATTTACCTGAGTCATCCCATATATTGCCGGATATATTATGTTTTTGGGTTTTTAAGGGACAAAAATTCATTTATCTGAAAGTTTTTAAATCTCATAGCACCTGTACTACTGATTATCCATGACAGACAAATCAAATGATGCTGAAACAAGAATTGAACTTGATGCTCATCCTCAGAGAAAAAGCAAAAGCATACAAAAGAAGGATGATGAAAATGGATATAGATTTTGTTCTGATTCCTCCCATTCAGGGACTGAAGTTCCGACAGATGTGGTTATAGTCCGTTATGGAGAGCTTGCTCTTAAAAGTTCTGGAATTAGGAACTGGTATGAGAAAATCCTTATAAAAAATATTGCAGCAATGTTAAATTCTAGAGGAGTTCCATATTCTCGAATTCGTCGGGAATGGGGCAGGATATTCATTGAGACTATTGATTCCCATGCTGCCGAAGCAATAGCTAATGTTTTTGGGGTTGTCTCAACTTCCGCTGCGTTGACAACAGAACCCAGCCTTAAAGATGCAGCTAGTGTATGTGCAACTCTTGCTCAATATTTTATTTGTGAAGGTGAGTTGTTTGCGATTAGAGCGAGGAAAAGTGGAAACCATCCTTTTTCCTCAGCAGATATTGGTAAAGCCTGTGGAGACGCGGTCTGGAATTTCCTAGAGAAAGAAGGTAAACATCCTAGAGTTGACCTGACGTCTCCTGATAAGGAGATCTTCGTCGAAATGCGGCAAAACTTAGCGTATATTTATCTGAAAACATTTAGAGGGGTTGGAGGGCTTCCAGTTGGCACACAAGGCAGCATGGTAATTTTAATATCAGGAGGACTTGATTCTCCGGTTGCTGCCTGGCTTATGATGAAACGTGGAGTTATGATCATTCCGGTCTATTGTAATAATATTCCTTATGCTCAGAGCGAAGCAAAAGAACGTGCTTTTGATTGCATTCGCCAGCTCCATAAGTGGGCTCCAGGGCATCAATTTACAACTTATGAAATTCCTCATGGTCCTAATCTGCAATCCTTTATCGCAAAATGCAATCGGAAAAATACCTGTCTTCTCTGTAAACGCATGATGTACAGAGAAGCCTATGAAATTATGAAAAAAGAAAAAGCGAGTGGGATTGTCACCAGCTCTTCTCTCGGACAGGTAACATCTCAAACTGCTGCCAACATATATGCTGAGGTGTATCAACTTCCGATTCCCATCTACCACCCTTTGATTGGCTTTGACAAAACAGAGATTATGAATATGGCCCGCAAAATTGGAACCTATGATATATCCAATCAATCAGCAGGAAGCTGTACTGCCGTTCCGGAACGTCCAGAAATAGGGGCAAATTATAATATGATTGCGCTCGAAGAAAAAAAGATGGATATCGAAACTATGGTCTCCAGTGCTTTAAAAGCCACAAAGGTCCTTAAACTCCGATAAGGATAAAACCATTTTTCAAATTATAATTTATAATTCACAGTAACATATTAATTATTTTAATCTATTTGAGAATTACTACTATTTTAGGAAAATTTGTATTACCACAACAAGCTGCATGATTCATCATCTCTAAAGAAACATTGAAGCTGTTTTTTATCGGATATACCGAGGCTAGTGGGATGAAAAAAAAGTGCGAATGTCTAAATCAGGAAACTTATTTACTATTTTTGTGAATTTAAATCACTAATTCATTGGGGGATGAAATTGTCCTAAAGGCCAATTTAGCATTCGTGATCAAAGTCACATTTGAGCCTTATATGGTAATATATACAATATTATTAAGACAGTTTTAAAAAACAAAATTAAGACAAGTTCATTACTTAAAATAAATACACAGTCGATGTTAAAAAAAGTTGTACAGTATATCTCTTCTTTTATTTGAGACTTTTGTTTTAGAAGAATAACACATTTGTTTCTAAGCTACTGTCATGCTGAGATAATAGAGGGTTTTCTCGTGTACAGCTATGGAAGTGGTATTAAATGATTGTATATTCATATTTCTCTACTACAGGTCCTCATTCTTAAATTAGTTGATATTTTAAGAAACCTGTAATTTAGCAACTATCTTAATTCTCATTTATTCTGAATAATTATAAATTATCTTGCAGGATTCTCCTCTTTCGGAATTCAGGTACGCATTGACCTTATATGAGGGTATTTTATCTAAATTATGGAATCAAATCTAGTTTTAAGACAGCCTTTATGAGACTGTGTAATCAGGCTCAAATATATCCTCATATCACTTTTGGATTGCCTTTCAGCTACCAAGAGAAAGTATTGCTCAGGATCATGCGGGATGTTTGAGGCACTTTTTGCCGTAAAAAATGGGTTTTAATATTAACGAGGAATATAGTGTGTTGCCGGTTCACTATTGTGAATTGATTTTTTCCGGGTGGTGGTTGGTTACGCAATGAACTGTAGATCCATTATACCTAGAGCAGATGGAAATGTGAATTTAAAGCTGGTAAAAACACATGAATTTAAAGGGTTAAAGCATGAAGGGAGCGATATTTGAAAGAACGAAGCATATTGTCCTAAACATTGATAGGTATGATGACTTCTTTCCCTACCGTCAAGAATAGGGTACATAATTGGAAAGAAGAAGTAAAGAAGTCAAACTATTTGATTGATGGTCTACTTGCTATAGAAAGTGGTAAGGTTTTGTCAGAATACCCATGCAAACATACCCTGTCAAAAGTTGACACAAGTAGAAACTTTGATATCATCGCACAGGGTCATAAACGCAAAGGGTTCTTCCTTTCAGACGAGCTTTCAAGCAAGGGCATTGTT
>OCZT010000178.1_pt1 | contig 59336 bp, 59 predicted proteins | sample 1539031 | NCBI WGS metagenome assembly OCZT01 (sample SAMEA3539308, study PRJEB22396) | soil metagenome | biome: tundra; feature: field; material: soil | place: USA | collected 2010-05 | depth 0.15 m
CGGTGCTGACGACCTTGTTGTTTTTTACTATAATGGCCCCCACGTGATGCCTTAAGCAGGTGGAACGCTCGGCCGCAAGGTATGCCATTTTCATGAAATATTCCGTCCAGTTTGGCCGGATATAGGGCATGTACTTTAAATCCGCGAGGATTTTATCGATCTGTTTGAAAAGCTGCCCGGTCGTTCCCGAATTATCAATTTTGACATCAGACATTTCGAAACATTTTGTAAGCTGTTGCGCATTAGGATCGGAGGAATTTTCCTTTTCTTCCTTTTTTTTGAATTCGTCCAGGGTTTCCGGGTCTCCCGGCCTGGCGCGTTTTACCGCCCTTTCAAAACGGACTTTAGGGTCCGCATTTATGCCTATAAGCATGAAGTTTTTGAGGGTTTTTTTAAGTTCTTCGACTTCAAAAGGATTGCGTATGGAATCAACCACAGCCTGCGGCATGTTCTTTATCTTGGACGATGTCATTTGGGCGAGGACAGCAGGGCCGTCCTTTGCGCGCAGTTCATTGCCTATGGTTATGAGGTTGTCCCTGACAGGCTCCAGGCCTCTTTTTTTGGCCTCGTGCCTTATAATGTCGGAAAGCGAAAATGCCGTGAATTTTTTGTTGTCAACCAGGTACTTTATGGCTTCGCCTTTTCCGGCCGCGTTAGGGCCCGTAAAACCTAAAAACATGTGAGCCTCCTTCAAGGTCAATTACAGTGATACACATTATAATGGATTGGACTGTTTTTGCAAGTTTTTTTATTTGTTGGTGTTTCCCTTTGCAGTTGACACCAAACAGCCCTTATTTTTCAGGCAAGTTTTAAAATTAATTTTTTTCCCACCCCGGCCGCCATTTTAATCAAGGTCTTAACTTCGGCATTATCCGCCCCGCTGATAATCCTGTCTATTACCTGCGTTTTCAGGCCTGAACGTTTGGCAAAAGCGTAATTTGTAAGGTGTTGTTTTGAAATCTCACGGTGAAAGCTTTCAAGTAATTCATACATAATTCTTTCCTGGGCAAGGACTTCCTGTGCTTTTTTTCTTTGTCCTATTCTGTTAAATATGTCTTCCACATCTTCCTTTTTTGCCAAAGTAACCTGTTCTTTGGTTAATTTTCCCACGTTTTAAGCCTCCAGTTGTTTTAAAATTACTGTTTTTATGCTGTCTGCCGTTCTATACTCGCGCTGATTTTTAGCTTTTTTCCCGCGTTCTTCAAAAGCGTGAACAAAATACGCAGTCCGTTCTTTCCAAAAATAAATCATTCTGAATTCCATATTATGAAAGTGCGGCCTTAACTCCCATAAGTTTTTGTATCCTTCAACCTTGTCAACATAAGGAAAAAGTAAAGCATGGCCTTTGTCCTGCAGCAGATCAAGATAAGCGTTAATCTTATTCTGCAATCCCCGAGGCAGTTTTTCTATTGTTTCACTTACTTTCACGGTCATTTCAAATATAAAACTTTTCATTCGTGCTCCTCTAATACTATACAATTTAAAATGTATAATGTCAAGTTGTTTTCCAAGTATGAGAAACTTTAGTAAGTATACATCTTGTATACTTTTAAATCAACGGGATTTTACGGTTTTGGTTTAGCATGTTCAGCGACAATTATAATTCCCTGTAGTGGGGTTTTAATTGTCGTCAATCACCAAATGTAATATTTTGGACAGTGCCTCTCTTTTATGCTATTATTTACCTTATATTATATTACGGAGGCTTTTATGAATTTCACCCATATGCCCGAGAGCTGGCTTGAATTCTGGCTGTTTAACGCCTTTGTGATCGCGCTTTTACTGCTGGACCTCGGGGTGTTCCAGAAAAAAAGCCATATCATAAAAATGAAGGAAGCGCTTATCATGTCCGGCATATGGATAAGCATATCCCTGCTCTTTAACGTCTATGTTTTTTACGCCCACGGCGGGCAGAAGGCCCTGGAATTCTTTACCGGGTATATCGTGGAAAAATCATTGAGCGTTGACAATCTTTTCGTATTCCTGACCATATTCAGTTTCTTCGCCGTGCCCGCTGCTTTCCAGCAGAAAGTTCTTTTTCTTGGCATAGTCATAGCCATGGTACTCCGCGGGATTTTTATCTTTGCCGGGATAAGTTTGATTGAGAAGTTCAGCTGGCTTATATATGTCTTCGGGATATTCCTGATATACACAGGCATCAGGATATACCTCCAAAAAAACAAGGAGAAAAACTCCGGGCAGGACGGATTTATAAAATTCCTCGAAAAAATACTGCCGCTTTCAAAAAATTACGACGGCAGCAGGTTCATTACAAAAGAAAACGGCAAATTACTTTTCACCAGGCTGTTCCTTGTTTTCATCGTAATAAATTTTGTGGATGTACTTTTTGCTTTTGACTCTATTCCGGCCATATTCGGCATCACGCTTGACCCGTTCATAGTTTATTCATCCAATATATTCGCGATACTTGGGCTTCGGGCGCTTTACTTTGTACTGGCAGAGGCAGCCGTGGCTTTCTACTACGTGAACCACGCGCTGGCTGTTATACTGGTTTTTGTCGGCGGGAAAATGCTGGTTTCCAATATTTATAAGATAGGTTCCGGAGTTTCGCTGGTTTTTATTGCCGTTGTGCTGACGGTGGCGATTGTGGCGTCGGTTAGAAGGAATAAAAAGCCGGGAAAAAAAACCTGAGGATTTCGTAGAGAGGCTGCTTGCTGCCTCTCTGATGTGGGCCTTAAGGACGAGGGCTTTAAAGACAGGAACCGTTATTTAAAGCCAAGGTGAGCGGCAGCAAGCAGCCGCTCTACAATTTTTGTTATGGTTATTTCCCGCGCAGCCTTGAGGCCACCGTCACTCCGCCAAAGATCAGCGTCGCTACCACCACTATGGCCGCGCCTGATGCCAGGTTAAAGGCGTAGGAAAACACAAAACCCGATACCGTCGAGATCACGCTTATTATCACAGCCAGCAGCATAAGTTTTTTAAAATCATGGGTAAGCAGCAGGGCCGTGGATGCCGGTATAATAAGGAAGGCCACTGCCAGTATGATGCCGATTATCTTTATGGAAACCACTATGGTAAATGATATTAAAGTTAAAAGCAGGAAATAAATAAAATCAGTGTTTATCCCCGAGACCCTGGCGCCTTCCTCGTCAAAGGCAAAAAACAGCAATTCCTTGAAATATATATACACAGCTGCCAGCACCAGGACGCAAACAACGCCAATGGCGTAAAGGTCATTGTCTGTGACGGCAAGTATGTCGCCGAACAAATAACCGAATATGTCGGCGTTGTAAGTTTTATTAAACCCTATGAATATGACGCCAAGAGCCATTGTAAAAGCAAAAAATATCCCGATAAGCGCGTCCTCGGATGTTTTGGAGTTTTTCTTTGATATGCCGATCAGCATGGCGATAACCCATGAAAATATAACAGCGGCCGCTGTCGTATTAAAACCAAGCAGAAGACCGAGCGCCACGCCGCCAAAAGCCGAGTGTGCAATGCCGTCGCCGATAAAGGACATCTTTTTCAAAACTACATAAACACCGATAACAGCAAGCAGTACGCCGGAAATAACGCCGGCTATAAGGGCTTTCTGTACAAAAGCATAATGGAGAATGTCGGTCATTTTAAGCCTTTCTTTACGCTATTTGTCATGGTCATGTTTCTCATATATACGCCCGGACTTTTTAGAATGGAATATAAAATCCGTATCAATCCCGCAGACCTCGCATGCCTGTTCGTCGGTCAAGACGCCTTCGGGCTCGCCGTGCACGTGTATTTTATGGTTTACGCAGGATACTTTTGTAACCTGTTTTGCTATCATGCTTATATCATGCGATACCATTATTATGGTAAGGCCCATCTCCCTTTTCAGCTCATAAAGCAGTTCATAAAAAGTGCTCTGATTTTTCGCGTCAACCCCGGTCGTGGGCTCGTCAAGTATGAGTAGTTCCGGATTATTCACTATACCGCGGGATATAAAAACCCTCTGCTTCTGGCCGCCTGACAGGGCGTCTATGTGTTTTAAAGCTTCCCCATCCATGCCTGTTTTCTTCAAGGCAGCATGGGCTTTATCAATGTGTGTTTTTTCAACCCTGCGGGCCGGGCCTATGCCTGCATACAGCCCCATAAGCACGACATCAATCACGGATACCGGAAAACCGGTATTTATGTTGGTTTCCTGCTTTACATACGCTATCCTTAACCTGTCGGATGTGTTGAATTTCACAGGGTCTTTCCCGAAAACCCGCACTTCGCCTTTCATTGGTTTTAACACGCCCGCTATGAGCTTAAGCACGGTCGTCTTGCCGCCGCCGTTGGGCCCGATAATACCGAGGTAATCGCCCTTCATCACATCCAGGGTTACGTCCTCCACGACATATTTGCCGTCATAACCGGCAAATACATTTTTCAGGGAAATTATGGTTTCACTCACTTCATGGCCTCTTTTATGATTTCAAAATTCTTTTTCATAAATCCTATGTAGTCCCCGTCTGCCGCGCCGTTAGGGTCTATGATAAGCACATTAACACCGGCTTCTTTTGCGATAACATCAGCGGCCTTTCTGGGCAGCTGCGGTTCCGCGAATATCGTCCTGATGCCGTATTCTTTTATTTTGGATATTATGATCCCAAGGTCCCTGGGTGTCGGTTCCCTGCCAGGCACAGCCTCTATGACACCGGCTTCCTTTAAACCGTACCGCGCCTCAAAATATACCCACGCCGGATGAAATGAAATAACTTCCTTTAAAGTGAATTTTTTTGTTTCCGCGCTGAAGTATCTGTCCAGTTCATCAAGCTCTGCGCCGAACTTTTTATAATTGGCCTTGTAATAAGCCGCGTTAAGCGGGTCAAGTTTTGACAACGCGTCGCATATGCGCCCGGAAAAACCTTTTGTTATCACGGGGTCAAGCCACACGTGCGGGTTTCCCGCCCTGCGCCCGCTTTTATCAACAGGCTCATCAAAATCCCCGGCTAAAAGCTTAATGCCGTCTGTTATTGTAAGTATCTGCAATTTTTTATTATCCGAAGCCTTCACAATTTTATCCGCCCAGAACTCCATGCCTAACCCGACCTGTATGAATAAATCAGCGTCTGCCATGGCTTTTAACTGGGATGGTTTTGGCGAAAATGTATGCGGGCTTGAACCAGGCGGCACCATGGACATGATATCAGCCTTATCACCCGCGATCGCGGCGGTAATATTATACAAGGGCACTATGCTTGTCACTATTTTAATCCTGTCAGCCGCAAATATTCCCGCGCTTATCAGTAACGCCGGCAGGAACATGAAGTATTTTTTCATTCTTGTTTTTTCCTTTATTTGCTGTATTTAAAAAAATCCATGCCGCTAAAATGGTTCTTTTCAACAAAGCCGCCCTGCACAAGTTTGCCCAGCGCCATTTCTATCTCTATTTTTTTCAGCCCCATGGCATCCTCAAAGTCTTTCGCTGTCATGGGCCTGCGCTTTAAAGCTTCCAGCATGGCGTCTTCTATGCCGTCGATAGTATGAATCGTGCTGCCCGTAAATTTGCCTATGACTTCAGCCCGCGGCCCGAGTATCATGGCAAGTTCCCTTAACCTTAAGTCCTTCACGGGATCGGCATATTCCTCGGCACGCGAACGCACCACGGTGTTTATCTGGATCTTTTCTATGTTGGGTATGGTATCCAGGACTTTTTTTGCCTCAAACATGTCATTGTCGGAATCATTCATGCCGCTGACAACCATAATCTCAAGCCATATCCTGCCCTTATATTCAGAGGCAAAGGCCCTGAGCCCTTCAATGACCTTTTCCATCTTTATGGAGCCATGCGGCCTGTTCACTTTAATATATGTTGCGGGTGTAAAAGCGTCCATTGAAGGCATGACCACATCGGCGTTCATGAGTTCCAGCCTTACCTGCGGGTCTGTTAAAAGCACGCCGTTGGTTATCACAGCCAGGGGTTTATCGGTTATTTTCTTGATCTCGGTTATCAGTTCGCCGAGATTTAATGCCAAAGTCGGTTCACCCGACCCTGATATGGTGACATAATCGGTTATGCCGCCTTTTTCAAAAAACTGCTTAAGTTCGGTTATTATGAAGTCCGTTTCCACAAAAAGTTTCCGTTCACTGGTCAGCTTAAAACTCCTTCCCAGTTCGCAGTAAACACAGTTTAGATTGCAGCTCTTGCTGGCCAAAGGGTCAACCCCGAGGGATAGCCCCAAACGTCTGGAAGGCACAGGCCCGAATATATACATTCTTTTTCCTTTCTTATCATATGAAAGTATTGGTAGCTTATTGATTATATAGGGTAAAAAGTGTGTTGTCAAACATGGAATGAAGAACGTTGCCTTGAGTGTTTAAGACAAGAGGCTGGAGCCTCGAGACTGCGGTAAATTTTTAAGGTAAAAGCGCCGTTTTACCTGTTTGTTTCCCTTTCCTTCACTATTATTACTTTTGACTTTGCGGCGGTTTAACACATTCAATATAAATACGGTATAAACATCCTCGTTTTCTTCATGTAATTCCTGTATTGTCCCTTGAATTTCCTTATCATCTCGCCCTCTTCGGTTATAGCGGTAAGATAAAGCGCAACAACAATAACAGCCATGAGGACAGACGTCAAATAACCAATGTGTTTTATGTACGCGCCGGACCCGAAAAGCAGGAGGGACAGGTACATGGGGTGTCTTATGTATTTATATAGCCCTGTGACGACCAGTTTTGTCGTATTCTCAAACTTTCCTTTTGGTTTACCGACCGATTTAATCAGGTAAAAGGCGTATATTGCCACAAACAGGGACGCGGTTAAAAGCAGCCAGGATATAAGTTGAAGGACAGAAAACGGATTTTTAAACCAGACGCGCGCGTTTAAAAGTATCAGCAGCAGGATTGATTCAAAAGCAAAGAAACGGTAAATACCGTGATAACGCTTTTCCTTAATGGACAGCCACCAGGAAAAAAACATTATAAACAAAGTCCCTGCCAGAAAACCCGGGATCCACAGCCCTGTCATATCAAGCCTCCTGCAGAATTATTGGCCGAGCCGGCCTTTCGGGGTTTCCTCAACACCCGCGGCTGTCTTTACCGGCGCCGTGGGTGTTGCTTTAACCGCGCCGCTTTTATCATCAGCCTGGGCCGTAGATATTCCCTTCATCATATTATCCATGTCGATTATTTTTATATCAGCTGAAGGTTTAAAAAGCGAGTCGTCTAATACAGCGTTCTTTTTAAGGTTTGAAACAAGGGTTGTTATCTTAGAATCGTTCAATTCAGACACGCTTTTAACCACAAAACCGTCTTTTGTCATCCATTCAATCACAGTCATCTTTTCCCCGTCCTGCCCGTCAGGTTCATGCGTGAAAGTATAAATGTCGCAGGCAGTCCCGCTTATGGTTTCGGCGCCGATTCTCTTTGCTGTCTTCCTGTATTTTGCGGCTTCTTCCCTGTACTTTTCGGGGTTTGCGGCGCTATTCATGGAAAGTTTGCTTCCTGTTTTTTCTTCCTCGTTTATTATATACATTACCTTATTTGTCATTATCATGACCTGTTTCACTTTTGTACCGCTGCCGCTGTCGGTAAATACGCCTTCCATGCGCATTTTCTTTCCCTTAAACATCACTGCCTGGTCTATTACCGTGACAACGCCTGCCGACTCGGATGTGGTTTTTGAATCCCAGCTCGCGCTGTTGTAGGGTATATATGAAAATATGTCATTACCGGAAGCCGCTGTCAAAGCGGATAACGGCAGGATGAATGAAAACATGGCGATAAAACATGAAAAAATCTTTTTCATGGATTTGCTCCTTTAATTTTGATAAAGATATAAAATGCCTGATTATTGCGCTTTAAAATGCCCGAGACAATTATTTTTTAGCCATAAATGATAATATCAGCCCTATCGCCGCGCCTATGCCCGCCCCGAACAGGCCGTATTTCACGGCAATCTCATTGCGGTACTGCGAAAAAGGCTCGCTCACCGCGCTTCCGATGGAACCCACAAGACCCGATGTGAAAAGCGTCGGAAAAAATTCCCCTATTACCGCTCCCGCCACAAGACCCAATATTGCCAGCGCAACTACCTGACCCATATTCTTCATAAACCCTCCTTAAATGTTTTGCCGTAATTGGTAATTAAAAATTAGTAATTGTCTTGTCTTACCCCATCGACGCTATGTACTCGTACACAAAGGAACCCCTTATGTCGTCCATTGTGAGCGAACTAATGCTGTTGTCATTTTTTATTGTCTGCGGCGTTATTATGGATTCCATGCCGTTGACGAACTTTAACGCGCATGCTTTTTCCCCAACTTTTCTTATCCTGATCTCATATATAAACTCAGCCGTATCCCCGAACCTCACCGCTGTCTTTATGACCTGTTTGATCTTGTCTATATGAAGTGTCCTGTTTTTGGCCGTTAGATCCTCTTTTAACCCGTCAAGCGCAGGTATGGCCGTTTTTATAAGGAAATTTTCAATATCCCTGTTTAATTTTGCCGCTGCCACGCCGTCTGAAAATTTTTCAGTGTCCTTGCTTTCAAAATAATCATTAAGTTCTTCCTTCCAGTCGTACATTTTTAAACCTCCATTATTCACCGCATGTATTTTCCCGCCGTTTTACGCCGTGTTTTGCGGAATAGATTATTTTATCAGCGCCGGACGATAGTATCAAGCATTAATTGGTCACCGCCTCAAAACCCGCAATGATATCCAGCAATTCGGATGTGATCTGGTCCTGGCGCTCCTGATTGTAAGAACCCGTCAGTAAATCTATGTGGTCGTCTATGTGTTTTTCCGCCGCCTGCATGGATGCAAGCCTTGCGGCGTTTTCACTGGTCAAAGAATCCACAAAAGCCTTGAACAGTTCCATGTACAGCAGGTTCCGGATAAGCGCTGAAAACAGCCCGTTCCTTTCCATTTTATACATGGGTATAGTTTTTGAATCCCATTTTTTGGCCTTAAGGCTTTCCAGGTAGTTCTTGTCTATGGGAAGCAGAACTTTCATGTAAGGCGCGTATTTGATGCCTTCTTTTGACGGAACATTGTAGAAAAGCAGGACGCGCCCGACTTTCATTTCCTCCCGCCATTTTTCTATTTTTACAAGCAGGTCCTGGAGTATGGGTGTTACATTGCCGGATAGCCCGGCTGGATACGGCATGGTTGCCGCTGCTCTTAAGCCTTTATCTTCAAGTTTTGAGGCTATCCTGTCGCCTAAACATATTACTTCGAGCCCGCTGCTTATAAATCCGGCCGTTTCTTTCACGGCATATGCCGAAACTATTTCATTGAACTGGCCGCACATACCCATATCCGAACCGAATATTATTGCTCCTGTCTTAAGCCCGGTCTGTGTTTCTTTCAGGCCCTTTAGATTTTTAAAATCACGCAGCGCCACCTGCAGCCCCATTTCAATGTTATTGCCGTAAAGTTCCAGGGCGTCAAGCATCTTTTCATACTGCCTCATGCTCACAGCCGCGAGGATCTTCATGGTTTTAACTATGGACTTAAGCGACTGCGCGCTTGATATTTTCCTCTTTATCGCCTCAAGAGACTCCATTTTTCACATCCTGCTTTTTTTGCGGTATTAATTTCACTGCCTCTTCCAGGATCTTCTTTTTCTCTTCAGGACTTAATATACGGCCGGACATGATCGAATCCTTGATCCCTGCCAGGCCTGTTTCCGCGAATTGCCCCAGTTTTTCCTTAATTTCGCTTATTTTATTCAGATCCACGCCGTCCAAAAGCCCCTCTGTTACGCATAGTAAAATAACCACCTGGGCAACAACTGAGAGCGGTTTATACTGCGGCTGTTTTAAGACTTCCCGTATCCTGTGCCCGCGGTCCAGAGCTTTGCGCGTAGGCTCATCCAACCTTGTCGAGAAACGCTCAAATACCTCAAGTTCCTCAAACTGCGAGTATGACAGTTTCAGGTTCCCCGCGACTTCCCTGTAAGCGGTTATCTGCGCCTGTCCGCCCACGCGCGAAACAGACTGGCCCACGTCCACAGGCGGCATGATGCCTTCCTGGTAAAGTTTGGGCGACAGGTATATCTGTCCGTCTGTTATTGATACGAGGTTTGTCGGTATGTAAGCCGCGATATTCTGCGCTTCTGTTTCTATAACAGGAAGTGCGGTCAATGAGCCTCCGCCTTTTTCCTGTGTGAGCCGCGTCGCGCGCTCTAAAAGCCTTGAATGTATGTAAAATATGTCGCCGGGATACGCCTCCCTCGCGGGCGGCCGCCTTAATAATAATGAAAGTTCCCTGTAGGCCCGCGCGTGCCTGCTTAAGTCGTCATAAATAATAAGCACGTCCCTTCCCTTTTCCATGAAATATTCCGCCATGGAACATGCCGCGTAAGGCGCAATAAAATTCATGCCCGGCGACTCGTCGCCGCTTGCGGCCACAACTATGGTGTATTCCATGGCATTGTATTTCCTCAGGTCTTCGATGAATTTGGCGGTCCCCGAACTCTGCTGGGAGATCGAGCAGTAAACGCAAATTACATTCTTGTCTTTCTGGTTTATGATGGTATCAAGCACGACAGACGACTTTCCCACCTGCCTGTCCCCGAGTATAAGTTCTCTTTGGCCCTTACCTATGGGTATAAGCGCGTCTATGGCAAGTATGCCTGTCTGCAGCGGAACGGACACAGGCGCCCTGTCCATGATGGCCGGCGACTCGCGCTCTATCGGGTAGCGTATTGTTGTTTCTATTTTTTTCCCGTTATCAAGCGGGGCTCCCAGCGGATTTACGACCCTGCCAAGCAGGGCCTCGCCCACAGGAACATCGACCACGCGTCCGGTGCGCTTTACTTCCATGCCCGCTGATATGTCATCGCTGAAATCAAGCATGACAACCGATATGTCATCAGGCTCCAGGTTAAAGGCAATGCCATATTTGCCTCCGGGAAAAAGCACGAGTTCGTCTGATTTAACCCCGGGCAGGCCCTTAACCCTGGCTATGCCCTTTGCCACGTGCCAGACAATCCCTGTCTCTGAAAGGTATAGGTCCGAGTCCCTTGCAGAGAGCGCCTGTTTTGCCTTGTCAAGAACGTTGTCAAGCAGGCCGTTTAAATTTTTTTCATTACCGCTGTTTTCCATTATTTTCTCCGTTATACTTGATTACAATGCCCCGTTACGCCCATACTTTCTTTAGTTCTTCATCAAGCTGTTTTAAATACTCCTGCACGCTCCACGCGATCAGGTAACCGTCCAGGACAAGTTCCACTCCGCACACGTCCCTGCTTATTTCAAAATCAATTTGGCCCGCGTATGAAAACTTTTCCTTTATCGCGATGTTAATTTCGTTTTTTACGGGTTCTTTCACTTCGAATGAACTCCGGATTTTCAGCGGGATCTTTGAATCCCCGATCTTCGCCTTTATGTCCTGAGCCTTGGCGCTTTCAATATCCAGTATTTTTTTTAAAAACACCCCTGATATCCTCTGTGAAAGTTCCTCGCCGGCCAGGTCTTTCAGGGCTTTTTCAGCGAGTAAGAACATGAACTCCCCGCTTCGCTCCTTTAAGCCATCCAGAAAAACCTGTTTTTGAGCCTCTATATCCTTGTACCATGTCTGCTTTACAGTTTCCGCCTCGGCCCGGTACTGCGCCAGTAAGGTCTCTTTGGCCCTGTCGGCGGCGGCCCTTGCTTCGTCAAGCATCCTTGCCGAATCCCCGCTTAATTTTTCATTTGCGGCCCTGTTTTGTTTTACCAGTTCTTCCGCATCGGCGTTCTTAGCCCCGGCTTCCGAAATATCTTTTGATATTTTAGCCTGCCTTTCATCCATAGCCTTTATTATTCTTTTGAACAGGAATTTATTCAGAAGAAATATGAGTATGGAAAAATTAATTATCTGGGCTATGAACGTGAACAAGTCAATTTGCATTGTCTACTTCCCTCCGTGCATTATTATGTAGTTCCAGAACGGGTTTGTGAAGATCAGTATGATCGATATTACCAGGCAGTAAATCGCGAGCGACTCTATCATGGCAAGCCCCACAAAAAGATTCCGCGAGATAGTATCGGCTTCGTCAGGCTGCTGGGCCACTGCTTCCAGGGCCTTCATTATGGCCAATGCTTCCCCTATGGCGGGTACCATGGTGCCTATGGCGATCGTCGCGCCTGAAGTGATTATTGAAACCATTGCTATTATCGTGATGTTATCCATTATTTTTCCTCCTTTCTTTTATTTGGATTTTTTGTTCCTGTGGAAACGGCTACGGCCGATCCTATGAACACGGTGGCAAGCGTGAAAAATATATAGGCCTGCACGGTCCCTATCAATAAACCGAACAACTGCATGACTACAGGGACAAATAAGGGGACTATCATAAGCAGAACCCCGCCTATCAGGGAGCCGCTCATAATGTTCCCGAAAAGCCTCACTGCCAGCGACACTGTCCTGGATAATTCGCTTATGATGTTAAAAGGCAGCATAATGACCGAGGGTTCCGTGTAATTCTTAAGGAATTCAATCACCCCTTTTTTCATTATCCCAAAGACCGGCACTGCGATAAAAACGCTGACAGCCAGAGCCGCGGTGGTCGAGAGCGAGGCCGTGGGAGCATGATAGCCAGGCACCGATTCAAGCACATTTGAAGTAAAAATAAAAAGGAATAATCCCCCGAGGAACGGAAGATACGGCCCGGGATCGATCTTCATGACATCATATATCTGCGAGCGGCACATGGCAATACCGGTCTCAAGCAGCCCCTGCCACCTTGATATCTTCGGACCCGAAGTGATCGAGCGCGTGGCAAGCCAGGAAATGACACAAAGCACCGCCATGACTATCCACGTGCAGGCAATGGTCTGGTTTATCACAAAGAAACCGGCTTTGAAATATATGACTTTGTCTGAATTAATTTCCATTTATTTTCTCCGCCCCGGTCTTTTTATTCTTTAACATGTTGACCCTGATTGCGCGCACGATGATAAACCCAACCGCGCACGCGATAAGCCTGTCAAAATGCCCGCCGTATCCCGCCGCAATAAAAACAGCAAGGCAAAATCCTATCCTGAGCGCGAACCCGCCCATGATGAACAGGATGTTTTTTTTAGCCGCGCCTATGCTCCTCACGCTTTTCCAGAGCATCATGGTGTAAATATATGCCGCAATTGCACCGCCGAAAAAAGCCGCTATTATCAGGATTATGTTCATTGTTGGTCCTTTGGGATCTGTGTTTTGGGATCTGTAATAGTCTTATCGGCTTCACCCGGGTTCGAGTCCCCGGACTTATCCGCGCTGTTTTTTGAGGTTTTTTCCACCCATCGCCACGCGATTACACAGCCAAGCACAAGCCCGGCAAACATGAACATCAGGGTGAAAGAATACCTTCCCGGAAAAACGCTTTCAAGCCACCTGCCCAGCGCTATGCCTATCAAAAGAGGAAGCGTGATCGACCAGCCTATTATGCCGAGCGTGCCTATCCAGGCCATTGTGCCCATGCCTTTTTGGGCCCTTGCCTTTAACCTGCGCGCTTCTTTTTCACCAATATTTTTTTTAAATTCATCCTTCATTGCCTTCTTTTCTCCTTTATCATTTTGACGCTGCCGGAATACCCTATAAATCGATGAAATTATTTATCGAGTCCGGTGCGGATGAAATTTTTCTATGGCCTGTGCGCCACTAAAACCCTTATAATACAAGCATGCCATGAACCCGAACCCAGCGAGTGGTTCATGGCGCACAATCCATAGAAAAATTTCATCCGTGCCGGACTCGACCTATCATTAAGGCCATGTACCATTCGCAGTAGCTCAGGTACACGGCATGCTTTTCCGGCAGTATCACTTTATTTCAAGGAACCGCCTCGCAAAATCAGCCTCAAACTTTGCGAGTATCTGCCTGGACTTCTTTTCACGCTCGTCTATGGCTTCTATCTGTTCCTCCACGATTTTCTTCAGGGAACCGGGTTCTTTGCCCTTTATAGCGGCCTTAACCGACACTGAAACATTGCCTTCTTTTTTTACAAGCACTCCCTCATCCACGGCCATAAAAACCTCTTCTCCGTTATCCAGCTTGTAGCTCAATATTCCCGGGACAAGCGTGGATACAAAATCCACGTGCCGCGGCAAAAGGCAGAAAAACCCCTTATCGCCCTCGGCGATCACTTCACTGATACCCTGCGCAGAAAATATTTCCGTCGGGGTAATAACCTCAAGATTCACGGTTTTTTCGCCTCGCTTATGCTTCCTATCATATAGAGGGACTTCTCGGGATAATCCATGAACTCGTCGTTTAGTATCCTGTCGCAACCGTCAAGGGTATCGGCCAGCTTGACCGCCTTGCCGCCTTGGCCCGTGAACTGCCCGGTCGTAAAGAACGGCTGGGTTAAAAACCTTTCAAGACGCCTGGCGCGGAATACTGTTTTCTGGTCGGTTTTTGAAAGCTCCTCCATGCCAAGCATGGCTATGATGTCTTTCAACTCGTCGTAATCGGCGAGCGTCTGCCTTACATTGCGGGCCGTGTTAAAGTGCCTCTCACCCGTGATGCCGGGGGACAGCATTTTTGAACGCGATTGCAGGGGTTCTATGGCAGGGTATAATCCCTGTCCCGCCATTTTCCTGGACAGGACTATGGAGGATGATAGATGGCCGAAAGTGTGGACCGCTGCAGGGTCGGTAAAATCATCGGCAGGCACGTAAACCGCCTGTATGGAAGTGATGGCGCCTGATTTGGTGGAACAGATGCGTTCCTCAAGTTCCGACAGTTCCGTGCCCAAGGTCGGCTGGTAGCCCACGCGCGACGGTATCCGCCCTAACAAACCCGACACTTCGGCGCCTGACTGGACAAACCTGAAAATATTATCTATGAGCAGCAGCACGTCCTTGTGTTCGTCGTCCCTGAAATACTCGGCCATGGTCAAAGCCGAGTGCCCGACCCTGAACCTGGCCCCGGGTTGTTCATTCATCTGGCCGAATATAAGGAGCGTCTTGTCCAGCACGCCCACATTTTTTATTTCCCTGTATAATTCCTCGCCCTCGCGGCTGCGCTCGCCTATACCGCAGAAGACCGATATGCCCTTGTGAAGGCCCGCCATGTTATTTATCATTTCCATTATAAGCACTGTCTTGCCCACGCCGGCGCCGCCGAATAACCCGGCTTTGCCGCCTTTTTCAAGCGGTGATAAAAGGTCGATCGATTTTATTCCGGTTTCAAAGATCTCGGTTTTAACCGACCTCTCCGACAAAGGCACGGGCCTGCGGTGTATGTAACGGTTTTCTTTTGCGGTAATTGGGCCCAGTTTATCGATCGGCTGCCCGAAAACATTGAACATCCTGCCGAGTAATTCCGGGCCGACAGGCACTGCTATGGGCCCGCCCGAATCAACAGCGGGCGTACCCCTGCTCAAACCAACGGAGGAATTAATGGCAATACAGCGCACGGTCTTTGAATCAACATGGTCCACGACTTCAAGCGCGGTTGTAAAGCCGGCACCCGTATCAATACGGTTATTGATCGCCGGCAGTCCGTCCTCAAACCTGACATCGATCACGCTTCCTTTAACAGCCGAAATTACGCCGGTCTTCATGACACTTTCACCCATGGCATCTCCAAAAAAGATCATAGAATATAAGAAATATTACCGGTTATTGAATGCGGATTTAGGGTATAGCCCATTTTGTAACAAAATTATACGCCAGCTTTTGGCGCGTGTCAAGGCAAGTGTGTGACCTTGAAAATCGCATTAGGGGTCTTGTTTGCGATTTTCAAGTGTGTAAAATCCATATAATAATAGGCTAAACACGGCTAAAGAATCCGTCTAAAAATCAGCCAAAGGGTGAAACATTGGATTTTATCCAATTTACCAAATATTTGATTAAAATGGGGTCTTACACAATCCTAAAATCGCATATATAGACCTCTAATGCGATTTTAGGATGTGGAGGCTGTGGGAGTTACGCCTATTTTTTATATTTTACCTTTTCCTTCAATGATTTAACCTTTCTTTCCATGGTATTATCCTCTATGTCCCTGCGGTCATCTATCCTGATCGTGGTGACCACCCTTAAGACATCGCCGTCCGCGAATACTTCCTCGTGCATTTCCCTGGCAGCATCAAAGAGCTCATTTAAAGCCGCTTCGGCCACTGTTCCCATGGACCCGACCTGATGCTTTATGCCGCGGCGTTCCAGAACTTTAACAGCTCCGACCACATATTCGCTGGTTGATGTTTTCTTTGTGCCCACAGGCACCACGCTTATTTCCATAATAGCCATATTGGCCTCCTTTTCGAAAATTCTTCAATTCTTTTATTATCTTACCGTAAATAACAGGAATCCGAAAAAATGACACGTGCTGCCCGCCAATACGAACAGATGCCAGACAGGATGATGATACGGCATTTTTCTATACAGGTAAAAAAACGTGCCGCATGTGTAACACAGTCCGCCGGCAGCGATCCACTTTAATAACCCCATTGGCGCGTTTTTAATAAGCGGCTTAAAAACTATTACCAGCCCCCATCCCATTAATATGTAGAATACCACCGACATAAAATCCCATTTTCCCAGCAGGAATATTTTTGACAATATGCCGAGTATGGCAAACCCCCATATGACGCCGAACATAGTCCAGCCGTGCTGCCCGCGCAAATAAATCAGCATTATGGGGGTATATGTTCCGCCTATTAAGATGTATATGGAAGCAAAATCCATGAGTTCAAAAAAACGTTTTACTTTAGGCGCGGAAATGGCGTGGGATAAAGTGGACATGAGATAAAGGATGACAAGTGAAGTCCCAAAAACAGACAAAGAAACAATCTTCCACGCGTCGCCCTGCTTTGCCGCAAAGACAACGAGCAGTACAAGCGCGGCCACGGATAAAGCCGCTCCTATGCCGTGTATTACAGAATTCGCAATTTCCTCGCCAAAGCTCTGATGGTCCACTACAGAGCCAGTATTGTCATCAGCCATGTTTCACCTTCCTATATCCTTTATAATACAACAAGGATAAAAGAAGTCAAGACCGGGCAGCTTACGGTTATACCTTTTTGTCCCCGAGCATCTCGTAAGTATTGTTCTCGCATTTTACATACATAGCATCACCTACAAAGGCCACATAATCATTTTCATCCCCGTAATTCATTAATTTATCGGGCTTGAGTGTTTTGCCGTCTTTGGTTACTATTTCTTTGCACATCGTATTCCTCCCTGCGCGAGTCATGTAGACATACAATTGTACATCTTTTTCTGCGCAGGTCAATTCACCACAAGGAATATATAATTATTACTCATGGGCAATACATTTTTAAACCTTATCATGGTATACTTCATCAACATCAACAGTGCAAAAAGCAGGCGGAGTACAAATGGAGGGCATTATGGATGATTTGAACAAGAGGCTCGGGCTAAAAATTTCTTTTTTGCGCAAGCAATTCAACATGACCCAGGAACAGCTCAGCGAGCAGACATCCTTAAGCCAGAACTTTTTAAGCCAGCTTGAAACCGGCAGGAAGACTCCAAGCATACTTACCCTGTCAAAAATTTCCGGGGCCATTAACGTTCCTTTGTCCATGCTTTTCGACGGGCAGGAGCCATGCAAAAATATCAGCGATAACGCGTATTCACTGGACAAAAAGCTGCTTCGTGCATTCTGCAGGTTAAGCAAAACAGAAAAAAAGTTCATGCTGAACATGATAGAAGCGCTTATTAAAAAAAGAAAACCAATGAAAAAGTAATATAGGGTTTTTGGGAGCCGGCTCCCCCGGGGGGAGCCGGCGGTACGCGTTACGCATCGGATTCACGCTATATCGGTATACCCGCCATATTTATGTCAATCTAGAAATCGCAATAGAGTATGGTTTGCATAAGTCACACATATAACAAAGGCGTGTAACTTATGCGCGCATTATGGATTTCCAGATAAAATACGTTACTTTGTTCGTATATCACACGGTTTTGCAGGACTCATCCGTTGGGAGGCGCGTGGAGAATTATAAACAGCGCATTTCGCGGGCCTATAGTGGGTTTTGTATCAGGTCTATCGCGTTTTTCGGGATCAATAATTTCCTTGAAATATCCTGTGATTAATTTATAATAATCAAGCAAAACATAACCAAAAAAACACTGAAAGGATACGCGCCGTGTTTGACATAAAACTGATCAGGGATAATCCAGACAAGATCAAGGAAAGCCTGAAAAAGAAGCGGACCGATTTGTCGCTTGTGGATGACGCGCTTTTGCTGGATAAAAAAAGACGCGATATCATAGGCGAAGTGGAGAAACTTAAAGCCGAAAATAACAAAGTTTCGGGCGAAATAGCAATGATGAAAAAAGAAGGTAAAGACGCTTCCGCGGTTATAGCGGCCATGAAGATCGTGTCCGACAAAATAAAGGTTTTTGACGGGGAACTCGCAAAAACAGACGCTGAACTTAACACAAAATTATTGTACATCCCGAACATCCCGCATGAATCCGTCCCTGCCGGCGATGATGAAAAAGCCAATGTAATAGTCAGGCACTGGGGCAGCAAGCCTTCTTTTGACTTTAAACCCAAACCGCACTGGGAAATAGCCGAGTATCTGGACATACTTGACGACAAACGCGCCGTGAAAGTAACGGGCGCAAGGTTTGTGATCTACAAAGGCCTTGGCGCGCTCCTGGAAAGGGCCCTTATAAATTTCATGCTTGATGTGCAGACGCGGGAAAATGGATATACGGAAATCATGCCGCCCATACTCATTAACCGGGATTCCATGACAGGCACGGGCCAACTGCCAAAATTTGAAAATGACGCTTTTAAGCTGGTTGAACCGGATTATTTCCTGGCGCCCACGGCTGAAGTTCCGGTCACCAACATCCACAAGGACGAAATCCTGCTCGACAAGGATCTTCCCATATATTACACAGCCTATACCCCTTGTTTCCGCAAGGAAGCCGGTTCGTACGGCAAGGATATGAAAGGCATAGTAAGGATGCACCAGTTTAATAAAGTTGAACTTGTGAAGTTTGTCAGGCCCGGGGATTCCTATGACGAACTTGAAAAACTTACGCTTAACGCGGAGTCCATACTGCAAAAGTTGGACCTCCATTACAGGGTAATGCTTTTATCCACGGGAGACATGACTTTTGCCTCTGCCAAGACATATGACATAGAAGTCTGGCATCCCGGAGCAGACAGGTTCTGGGAAACATCTTCCTGCTCTAATTTTGAGGATTTCCAGGCGCGCAGGGCGAGGATACGCTTTAAGGACAAGGAAAACAAGGTCTGTTTTGTCCATACCCTGAATGGTTCGGGACTTGCGACGTCGAGGCTGTTCCCCGCAATAATTGAAGCTAACCAGACCAAAGACATGGAAGTCATTATCCCCGAAGTTTTAAGGCCATATATGGGCGGTATTGACAGGATAACCAAAAAGTAGTATACTCACTTGCATTTTTGATGTTTTTTTATAATTTAAGGAGGTGTTTTATGGCGGATAATAAGCCTCAGGTAAAGAAAAACATTACAGGTTTATACATTGTTTTCGCGGCGCTCGCTGTGCTTGCTCTGGGATATTTTGTCCTTACCAAAGTCAATGCGGACGCTTCCAACTGGGCCGGAGCAGTCGCGCCTATTATGATCATAGGCGGCTATATTTTGGTGGCTGTCGGCATACTGGTGGGATGGGACGAATAAACACATTGCGGATTGAATCAACCGCCTGCACCACGGAGGGCTAGTATAATTGGTAATGCGTCAGACTTGAAATCTGATGGGAGAAATCCCTTGGGGGTTCGAGTCCCTCGCCCTCCGCCAATTTTCCTCGGGGAAAATTGGCGAGAAAGTTGAGAGTAGAGAGTAGATAGTAGACAAACTACGACAGTTCAAGTTATGGGTTGATATGACGCAAACCCAACTTTCGTTCTACTTTCTACTTTCTACTCTCTACGCGGTTTTAACGCCGGCTTTATAACGGCTCTGAACAGTTGAGCAGGTTGAACAGGTTGAGCTGTTGCTCCCTCTCACGCAACACGGAAAGGCTGTGAACACTTATGCGAGGTAGTTTCGAGCATTAGTGTTCACTGTCTGGAGTGCAACGGAAAGGCTGTGAACACTTATGCGAGGTAGTTTCGAGCATTAGTGTTCACTGTCTGGAGTGCAACGGAAAGGCTGTGAACACTTATGCGAGGTAGTTTCGAGCATTAGTGTTCACTGTCTGGAGTGCAACGGAAAGGCTGTGAACACTTATGCGAGGTAGTTTCGAGCATTAGTGTTCACTGTCTGGAACAAAGTGGAAAGGTGGCCGAGTGGCCGATGGCAGCTGACTGCTAATCAGTTGGTCCGGGAAACTGGGCCCGAGGGTTCGAATCCCTCCCTTTCCGCCAATTTTCCTCGGGGAAAATTGGCGAGAAAGTTGAGAGTAGAGAGTAGATAGTAGACAAACTAAGGCAATTCAAGTCACACGTGTAAAACTCTCAAACCCAACTTTCGTTCTACTTTCTACTCTCTACTTTCTTCGCGGTTTTTTCCACGGAAAAATTTGGCATTGTCCTGCCTTCATCTTTATGTTATCATCATGTAAATAAAAAATAGGAGCAAAAAAATGAACATACTTGTCATCGGTTCACGCGGCATTGGCCGCGAAGTCATAAAACAGGGATTGGATATGGGCCACTCTATCAGGGTCCTGTCACGCCACCCCGAAGACCTGAAAATAACAAACGCTAAACTTTCTTTCTTCCGTGGCGACGCTATGAAGCCTGAGGATGTTAACGAAGCCTCAAAATCCATGGATATCATCGTGTCGGCCATCGGGGTACCGCCTTCCAACAAAGAAATTAATGTTTTCTCCGTTTCGGTGCAAAACATAATCAACGCCGCAAGAAATAACCATGTCAAACTTTTCATTTCTGTAACCGGCATAGGCGCAGGAGATACGAAAGGACACGGCGGATTTTTTTACGACAAAATAATCAATCCCCTTCTCCTGAAAAAGGTCTACGAGGATAAAGACAGGCAGGAATTACTCCTTAAGCAAAGCGACATAAACTGGATAATTGTACGACCGGGGTTTCTTACGAACGGCCCGATTACACAGCATTACAGGGTATTGACGGACTTGTCCGGCGTAAAAAGCGGGAACATATCCAGGGCTGATTGCGCCCACTTCATCCTGAGCCAGGCTGCTTCGCGGACTTATATAAAGCAGGCTCCGCTTATAACCTACTGATTCTTTTCAACATTAATAATTATTTCTTAGCGGCCTTCCACAACCTGATCATAGCTTGTTCCGGCATACCGGGAGCCAGATGTTTTTCCACCTTCTTAAACCGCTTTATAAACTTGTCATTTGCGCTTTGCAGGGAATCTTCCGGGTTTATTTTATTGTAGTAAGCCAGGGTTACCAGCGCAAACATCAGGTCCCCGAGCTCTTCGCTGATATGTTTTCTATTCTTTGACTTTAAGGCAGCCTTTACTTCACCGAGTTCTTCCTCGACCTTTTTCATTATCGACCCCTGCTTTTTCCACTTAAAACCCGTGCTTTGCGCCTTGCTTTGAAGGCGGCGGCTCCTTAGCAGCGCGGGCAGGGCTTTGGGCACGCCGTCTATTACCGAATCCCTTTTCTTGCTTTCCTTTTTTTGCTTTTCCCAAAAATCCCTCACGTGCCAGTCTTTTGTCAGGCCTTTTTTATCGCCAAAAACATGCGGGTGCCTTGTTATCAGCTTCCTGTTTATGGCTTCCACCACGTCATCAACCTTGAACTTGCCGTTATCGGACGCTATCTGGGCGTGAAAGACAACCTGCAGCAGCAAGTCCCCAAGCTCTTCTTTCAGGTTTTCAGGATCATTGTTATTGATGGCCTCTATGACTTCATATGCCTCTTCGAGAAGGTACGGTGTTATGCTCTTATGGGTTTGTTTCTTATCCCACGGGCACCCGTCGCTGGCCCTTAAACGTTTCATAATGCCCACAAGTTTGTCGAAATTCCCGTTGCCATGGAATTTCATTTATTTCCGCCGTAAATCATCTGTCCGTCTTTTTCAAGCATATTATCCAACAAGGCCTTAAATTCCGGGGAAAAATAATACCTGCCCTCGCTGCTGCCCGGCAGCCTGGGATATATAATGATGGAGTTAAACCTGCCTTTGTCTTTGATTGCTTCGGCTATGCCGCGCGTATCATGCGCCGAAACATAATCGATCCTTTTGCCGGTCTGTATGCCGTTCCTGTAGGCTTTTTCAAGCACGACAGCTATGTAAGGGTCTGCTTCAACGCATACCATTTCCTTTACTGTATTGTTCTTCGAAAGGGCGTTTGCCATTCCCGCCAACCCGCCGTTAATCACGAGCACCCTGGGTCCTTTTGCCAGCCTGGCTATCATGGGGTATTGCGGGTCGGGTATTTTATATGCAGTCGTGCCGTTTTCAAATACGCGGTATTCTTCGCCCTTTTTTGCCATACAGAAGTTAACCGTCGGGAATTCCTTCTGCGCGATTATTGTATAGCCTGCGTAAAGCGCCCGGGAACTTGTTTCATCAACTTTTTGTTTGACGCCCGCAATGTTAAAACCAATATATATGATAAGCGCCCCTATGGTTGTCAGCATGATCCAGCGGCCTTCCATTGTCTTGTCCCTGAAGAACAAATATACGATTGCAAGGTTAAATATTCCCAAGGTGTAGACTACGTCAAGGTTTGTATAGTATTTAACCGCCCAAAAAACGTAAATAACATAAGCAGCCGCAATTCCCGCCAGGACAGACGCGGCAGTAACCGGCATAAATTTAGGCGCTTTGCTTTTCTTCAGGGCTTCCATAAGCGTAAATATTGAGGCAAATGCCATGAACGCGATTGGCACAAAAACCGCGATGCACATTACCTGTGCGGCCCAGCCGGGCGCCGGGGTTTCAGGCCCGAGTTTCAGGACCGGTTTAAAGTACCTGACAAGTATTACGGCTCCGGTTATGTAAAAAGCATTTATCACAGGCATGATTGCCGCCGTAAAATTCAGGTTTTTCTCCGGGCTTTTACCTTTTGCCTGTTTTTTTAACGCCTGGAAAGCCATAACAGCGCCCGCTATCCATGATATTGCCGTAAAAAAAATGATATCAGCGGTCAAAAACACCTGGTTCGCGATCTCACGCAATAAAACCATCTGCGCAAGCGCGGCAGTCGCGCCGCTTGCGAATAAAAGGATCATAATCTTGTAAAAAATGTTCATACGTTGCTCCCCGAAAAATTAAATTATTTGTCCAGCTTCCTTCCTTTATTATAAAACAGTTCCGTCATCACAAATCGCTTATAGATCCTGTAAGTCAAAAAATACCCGAACGGTTTCACATTGTTCATAAGCTGGTCGGGTATCATATGGCTTAAATACGCAACTGTGAAGACCATTGAAAATGTATAATTATGCATGAAAAATCCCGCCAGCCAGGCTATTAAAATGTATTCAAACGCGTGAAAAATAACATACAGGTGCCGGAAATCGCCCTCATATGACTTTACAAACAGGTGGCGCATGTCAAACTTTCCTTCTTCCCTGATATAATCTATAACATGGTCGACATCGATTAAGAACCCTAAAAACAGCGACATGGCCACGTAATACCAGTTATGCGTTGTAAACCATACCCCTGCCGCGACAGGCACTGAAACGGCTATGTGTTGTTCCATTTTCATTGGTTATACCGCCTGAAAATAAGATATATCCCCTGTTTACGGAGAATTATTCCTTTATAAACTTCTTTGCCTGCGTTATCTGCTTTTTAACGGAAGCAATCGAAGTTGAACCTGAAGTAAGTTTTGAATTAACCGATTTTACCGGGTCAAAGATCGAATAATAATCTTCACCGAACTTTGCGGAAAATTTCTTAAGCTCGTGCTCCTCAAACTTTGGAAAAGGCCTGTTATTATCTATGGAATAACCGACCATCTGCCCCACTATCTTATGGCTGTCGCGGAAAGCTGTCCCCTTTTTTACAAGATAGTCGGCGATGTCAACCGCGTACATGAAATAATCTTCCAGCTGCGTTTCAAGCTTTTGTGCCTTAAAACTTATGTTATCAAGCAGCTTTTCCGATATGATAAGGATGCTCTTTAGCTCATCAAGCCTGGAAAAGAGCAGCACTTTATCCTCCTGTAAGTCCTTATTATATGCCAGGGGCAGGCCCTTTATCATGGTCAGCCCCGCCATCAGTCCCCCAAAAAAATTTCCCGTCTTGCCGCGCATAAGCTCGGCTATGTCCGGGTTCTTCTTATGCGGCATGATTGATGACCCCGTAGCGAACGAGTCGTCTATTTCCAGGAAGTTAAACTCGTTTGAATTGTATATTATGATCTCTTCCGCGAGCCTTGAAAGGTGTGCGGCCGTCACCGAGGAAGCGTAAAGAAAATCAAGCACAAAATCCCTGTCAGACACCGCGTCCATGGAATTTTCAGCCACTGAGGTAAATCCGGCTTCTTTTGCCAGCAGTTCACGGTCAATATTATAGTTGCTGCCGGCGAGCGCCCCGCTCCCGATAGTGAGGCAGTCCGTGCGTTTTAGCACGAATTCAAAAAGCCCATGGTCCCGTTTTAACATGGCGCAGTAAGCCATCATCCACTGTCCCGCAGATATGATCTGCGCGTGCTGCATGTGTGTGTAACCCGGCATAAAAACATCCGTATTCTTTTCCGCGACCGCCGTTACGCGCGACATGAGTTTTTTTATGAGAATCATCACATTTTTTATTTCGTCCATCATATACATTCTTGTGTCGGTCGCCACCAGATCGTTCCTGCTCCTGCCTGTATGGAGTTTTTTTCCTGTTTCTCCGATGGCCTTTGACAGTTCTGTTTCAACTGCGGAGTGTACGTCTTCATATGGCGAAAAATCCATGGAGGATTCCTTTTTAAGCATATTTTTCAGCCCGGCTGTTATCTTTTTGGCTTCCTTGACAGTGATTATACCGGCTTTGGACAGTGCTTTTGCGTGCGCAATACCGGCTTTCACATCATACTTAAAAAGCCTTTTGTCAAAAGATATTGACGCGTTGAACCTGTCTGCATCAGGGTCAAGGGTCTTTTTAAAACGTCCCTCCCAGGTTTTTTTCATTTTTTTCTCCCTTTGGTTTTCACTTATTTTTCATCTTCTTCTGTATCTGGTTGTATATCTTCAACTGCAGTCCGTAAAGGTTTATAAACCCTTCCGCGTCCTTCTGGTTATAAACTTCTTCGGCTTCAAATGTTGCCATGGCTTCCGAATACATGGAGTAAGGCGATGTCTTGCCTGCCACGCGTATGTTGCCTTTATAAAGTTTCAGTTTCACCGAGCCTGTGACGGTTTCCTGCGTTTTGTCTATGAACACGCTTAAAGCCTCGCGCAGCGGGGCAAACCACATGCCGTTATATATCATCTCGCCAAACTTGATGGCCACTATTTGTTTATAGTGGAAAGTGTCGCGGTCAAGCGTTATTTCCTCAAGTTCCCTGTGGGCGGTATGCAGTATGGTGCCGCCCGGCGTCTCGTATGTGCCGCGTGACTTTATGCCTACCAGCCTGTTCTCGACCATATCCACAAAGCCTATGCCGTGTTTGCCGCCGATAGCGTTAAGCTTATAAACTATATCAAGCGGGGACATTTTCTTTCCATTAACGGCTGTTGGCACGCCTTTTACAAAATCAATTTTTACGTATTCTGATTTATCAGGGGCCTTTTCAAGCGTGTTTATTTTGCTTAGTATGTCGTCAGTCGGTTCTTTTCCCGGGTCCTCAAGTATGCCGCCTTCGTGCGATATGTGCCACAGGTTGTCGTCCTCGGAGTATGGTTTTTTCTTGGTCGCCACTATCGGGATATTATGCGCGTTGGCGTAGTCAATGGCTTCCGAACGCGACTTGATGTTCCACTCCCTCCACGGGGCGATTATTTTTAAGTGCGGGGCAAGCGCCTTGAAAGTCAGCTCAAAACGCACCTGGTCATTTCCTTTTCCTGTTGCGCCGTGGCATACCGCGTCAGCGCCTTCTTTTAATGCTATATCAACCTGCGCCTTTGCAATGATAGGCCGCGCGATTGATGTTCCGAGGAAGTACTTCCCCTCATACAGCGCGCCTGATTTCAACATGGGATATATAAAATCCTTTACAAACTCGGCACGCACATCCATGACATAAACTTTGGAAGCGCCGCTCGCAATGGCTTTTTTACGCACCTTCTCAAAATCCTCTTTCTGCCCGACGTCTACAACGCAGGCGATAACTTCGCACCCGTATGTGTCTTTAAGCCATGGAACTATGATGGATGTATCCAGACCGCCCGAGTAGGCGAGAACGACTTTCTTTGCTGATTTCTTCATCGTGGTTTGTTCTCCTTGTGTTGTATGTTGTTGCAGTTGTTCTCTGTTCTCTGTTCTCTGTTTGACTATCAAAGAACAGAGAACAGAGAACAAAGAACAATCCAACCTTTCTGTACAACCAACGGCTACTTCCCCATCAGCAGCGACAGGATCGCCTTCTGCGCGTGCAGCCTGTTTTCCGCCTGGTCAAATACAACTGACTGCGGGCCGTCCATGACTTCAGCTGATATTTCCTCGCCGCGGTGCGCGGGCAGGCAGTGCATTACTATGCAGTCCTTTTTCGCTTTCTTCAGTAGTTCCGCGTTTACCTGGTAGCGGGCAAATTCTTTTTTACGTTTTTCGCTTTCAGCTTCCTGGCCCATGCTTGCCCAGACATCCGTATATATGACATCCGCGTCCTTTGCAGCCTCTTCCGGCGACTCGGTAATCAAGACCTGTGTTTTTCCCGCAAGCGCGAGCTCTTTTGCTTTATCAACAACATTCTTTGCCGGCATGTAGCCTTTGGGGCTTGCGACTGCCATATGCATATCCGCCTTGGGCGCCGCATACAACCATGAATTGCAGACATTGTTGCCGTCGCCTATATAAGCGACTTTCAGGCCTTTAAGCGTTTTCTTTTTGTCTTTTATCGTCAGCAAATCCGCAATGATCTGGCACGGGTGTTCGTCGTCTGTCAGGCCGTTAATCACCGGCACTGAGGCGTATTGGCCGAATTCCAGCACATCGCTGTGCTTGTACGTACGTATCATAATGCCGTCAACATAACGGGACAATACGCGCGCAGTATCGGCTATGGTCTCCCCGCGGCCTATCTGCGTGTCCGTGGGATTCAGGTAAAGCGCGGCTCCGCCCAGCTGGAACATGCCTATTTCAAAAGACACCCTGGTCCGCGTGGATGACTTGGTAAATATCATTCCGAGCGACTTTCCTAAAAGCGGGAAAAACATTTCCCTGTTTTTATGCTTGTGCCGTATCATATCCGATACGTTCAGTATTGACTCAATCTCTTCCCTGCTTAAGTCAAGGATGGAAATCAGGTCTTTCTTTGACAGATGGATTATAGACATTGCAAAAACCTCCGTTGGGGAAATTAAGCCATAACTTTCTTAAGGATGGCGAGCCCTTTATCTATATCAGCTTTTTTAATGTTCAAAGGCGGTTCTATACGGATCGTTTCCGTCCCTGTGACATTTATTATAAGGCCGGCTTTTAAAGCGGCGGACACCATTTCCGCAGCGCCTTTTTCCAGCTGCAGGCCGATTAAAAGTCCTGCCCCTCGTATTTCCAGGATTTTGGGGTTATGCCATTTTTTTATCTGTGAAATTATATAAGCTCCCTTTTCCCGCACTTCCCTGAGGAAAGCCGGTTTTAGGACTGTTTTTAAAACCACAAGCCCGGCGGCGCAGGCCACGGGATTGCCGCCCATGGTGGTGCCATGGTCGCCGTAAGTGTAGATTTCCTCAAGTTTTTTATCAATTACAACAACGGACAGCGGTATACCACCGCCTATAGACTTTGCCAGGGTCATGATATCGGGCTTAACTCCGTATACATCATACCCGAATTTTTTTCCCAGCCTTCCCAAGCCGCTTTGCACCTCGTCATATATGAGCAGTATATTATTTTTATCGCAAACCGCCCTTAAGCCCTCCAAAAAACCCGGCTCGGGGGTGAATATGCCGCCTTCTGCCTGTACAGGCTCGATTAACACAGCGGCCGTACTGTTGTCTATTTTGGAAACCAGATCATTTAAATCATTGAACTTCGCGTATACAAATCCCGGTGAAACCGGGTTTAAATACTTGTGGAATTTTTCCTGTGCTGTCGCGGTCAAAGCCGCCAATGTGCGGCCGTGGAAAGAATTGTAAAAAGATACTATTTTATTCGCGCCATTTTTGTGCAGCAGCCCCCACTTGCGCGCAAGTTTCATGGCAACTTCATTGGCCTCGGACCCGGTATTGACAAAGAATACTTTTGTCCCGAAGGAATTATCAACGATCATTTTTGCCAGTTCAGCCTGCGTCTCGGAAAGAAAGTGGTTTGACAGGTGTATGAATTTTTTAGCCTGTTTCGCGATCGCGGCATTTATGGCACTGTTATTGTGGCCAAGCGCGTTCACGGCAATGCCCGAAAAAAAATCAAGGTACTTTTTTCCGTCCTTGTCATAAAGGTACGAACCCGCTCCATGCTCAAACACCACGTCATAGCGCTTGTATGTGTTGCCGATGTAATCGTGGTCCATGTTCTTTACCTGCTGGGTATTCATTTTTTTCTCCATTAATTGTTATTCTCCTGTCTCTTGCACTATTCCTGGCTTACTTTACTATCTCCGTCCCTATTCCCTCGTTTGTAAAAATCTCCAGCAGCATCGCGTGTTCTTTTGTGCCGTTTATTATATGCACCTTTTTAACCCCGGCTTCTATGGCCGCCTTTGCGGACATGGTTTTCGGCAGCATGCCGCCGGTTATGTCCTTTGACTTTATGTATTTTGCTATGTCTTTTATTTTTATTGAATGCCTGTATTTTCCGCCTATCTTAACCCCGTCAGTGTCGGTTAAGTAAATAAGTTTGTCGGCCTTCATGGCCTCTGCTACCGCGCCCGCGACCGTGTCGGCGTTTATATTATAGCCATTGCCCAAAGCGTCCACGCCTATCGGCGCGATCACAGGTATGTAGCCGTCGCGGTCCAGGGTTTCAAGCAGTTTTGTGTTGACTGACGTAACTTCGCCCACAAAACCTATGTCATGGCCGTTGCTCTTTTTCTTTTTAGCCATGATCAGGTTGCCGTCCTTGCCTGACATTCCAAGCGCCCGCAGCCCGTGCAGGTTGATATTTTTCACAATTTCCTTGTTCACTTTTCCCACAAGCACCATTTCCACAACTTCCAGGGTTTCCTTGTCGGTCACACGGTGCCCGTCCACGAACTTTGATTCCTTGCCGAGTTTCTTCAGCATGCCGCTTATATCATCCCCGCCGCCGTGAACAAGCACGATCTTCACGCCAACAAGGCTGAGCAGCACAACATCCTGTATAAAAAGACTTTTATATTTTTCATCCGTCATCGCGCTTCCGCCGTACTTTATGACAAACGTGGAACCGTTGAACTTTTTAATAAACGGCAGCGCCTCTACGAGCGTCCGGGCTTTTTCTATGAACTTTTCCACGTCTTAACTCCTTTTAATTGTCATTGTCCGGAACCAGCATACCCGCCACTCCGAACTCCGAACTCCGAACTCCGAACTCCGAATTCCGAACTAAAGTATATACTTGCTCAAATCCCTGTTCTTAACGAGTTCTTTCAGTTTGTCTTCCACGTACTGCTTCGTTATTTCCATCTTCTTCGGTTTCGGATACGGCGCCTCGAAAAGAATATCTTCTAGCACTTTCTCCATTATGGTCTGGAGCCTTCTGGCCCCTATGTTTTCCATTGTCTCGTTTAGCTCATATGCCATCTGCGCAAGCGCGGATATGGCCGTAGCGTCAACTGCAAGTTCCACGCCGTCCGTCTTCAATATCTGCGTGTACTGTTTTATAAGAGAATTCTCCGGTTCCGTCAGGATCCTTTCGAAATCATTCTGTGTCAGGGATTCAAGCTCAACCCTTATCGGGAACCTTCCCTGCAGTTCAGGAATAAGGTCCGACGGCTTTGAAACATGAAAAGCGCCGGCCGCTATAAATAGTATGTGGTCCGTCTTGACCGGCCCGTATTTGGTCACTACTGTCGTGCCTTCCACTATGGGCAATATGTCCCTTTGCACGCCTTCGCGGGACACATCCGGCCCACCCGCGCTTCTTTCCCTGCCCGCTACTTTGTCTATCTCGTCTATGAAAACTATGGCGTTGTTTTCAACCTTTGATACCGCTTCCTTTACCACCCTGTCCATGTCAACGAGCTTGCCTATTTCTTCCTGAAGTATCATGTTGCGCGCCTCGCGCACCGATACCTTGCTTTTCTTTGACCTGCCCTGCGGGTTCATGCCTTCCATCATTTCCTGTATGTTCGCGCCTATCTCGTCCATGGACGCGCCCGAGAATATTTCCATCATGGGCGGCTGTTTTGTTTTCACGCTCACTTCCACGGTCTTGTCCTCCAGCGCGCCCGCAATCATCTGCTGCCGTATCTTTTCGCGCGTTTCCTTGAACCTCTCTGTTTCCTGCTGATGCGCGGCGGCCTCATCCTCGTTCACAAATGATTTCTTGGGTGCCTTTACTGGCGGCACCAAAAGGTCAAGCAACTTTTCCTCGACAAAACTTTCCGCTTTTTTCCTCACCTGTTCCATGTGCTGTTCTTTAACCATGTTCACGCCCATCTGCGTCAAGTCGCGTATGATGGACTCCACATCCCTGCCCACGTAGCCTACTTCTGTATATTTTGAGGCTTCAACTTTTAAAAACGGCGCGTTGGCGAGCTTGGCCAGCCTGCGTGCGATCTCGGTCTTACCCACGCCTGTCGGCCCTATCATAAGTATGTTCTTTGGCGTTATCTCTTCCTGTTCCTCTTCAGTGAGCCGCTGGCGCCGTATCCTGTTGCGCAATGCCACTGCCACGGATTTCTTGGCGGCGTTCTGCCCTATGATATATTTATCGAGTTTCTCGACTATTTCTTTGGGTATCAGATCATCAAGCTGTTGTTTCTTATTATCAGCCATTATGTTCTCCTTTCCCGGAATTTTATCAAAACGCCTTCCTCCTTATCCTTAAACGAAATGCCTCACAACTCAAGCACCGTTATATGGTCATTAGTATAAATGCATATCTCGGCGGCTATCAGCATGGCCTCTTTCACGATTTCCGTCGCTTCCATTTCCGTATGCTGCGCCAGGGCCCTTGCCGCTGCCAGTGCGTAAGGCCCGCCTGACCCTATGGCAGCTATGCCGTTTTCCGGCTCTATCACTTCGCCGTTGCCGGACAGGACATATTGATATTCCTTATCAGCCACAAGCATCAAAGCCTCAAGCCTCCTTAAAACCTTGTCGGTGCGCCAGTCTTTCGCAAGCTCCACTGCCGCGCGCTGTATCTGCCAGTTATGTTCCTTTAACTTCGCTTCAAACCTTTCAAATAAGGTAAAAGCATCGGCCACGGATCCGGCAAAGCCCGCAAGAACTTTTGACTTGCCTTCGATTATCCGCACCTTTACAGCTGTTTTCTTCATAACAGTAGCGCCCATGGTTATCTGCCCGTCCCCGCCCATCACAACTTTGCCGTTCCTTTTTACACACAATATCGTCGTTCCCTCTATCATGACCACCTCCGTCCGCAATATAATAGATGCGGTTTGAAAATAAATTATATCATATTTGGGGCGGGTTTTTCAATGTTTTTGAAAAAATCCTAAAATCGCATTAGAGGTCTATATATGCTATTTTCAAGAAAAAAGCCGCAGGAAGATACGGAATGCAGGGGGCCGGGATCAAACGGGCGCCCCGTGGATTTAAATCCTTGCTTTTAACGTATCATGTCGCCAATATCCGGAATCGGGTCCAGCCAGCTGAAATAATATTTTATCCCGGCTTTAAATATCAGTGGATTGCTGTCGAGCAAAGTCACAACATTGCTGTCGGGCAAAGTCACAACATTGCTGTTTGTCCTGATCTTAAAGAACCATGCTGTGGCTTCGGCATAAAACGTAATTTCCGGCGTTATCCTCACCATAAGCCCGGCTGCCGGGTTTGCGAGCCCTATAAGTACGGATTTTCCCTTGTCAAAAATGGTCCCAAAACCCAGACCCGCATAAATAAAGTCATTAAACATTCTAAACCCGTTGATTGCAAGCAGCGACTCAACGCCGTCATGATCCACCACTGCGTCGCCGAATAATGTCACGAAAAAATATGGTGAAAAGTACCGCGAATATGATATGCCGGGTATGATCCGTCCGGACATGGCAATTTCAATGCCCAGGGCGTTCAGATAAATGTGCGTCGAAGGCGTTCCTGAAGTCGCGGATACCGGCGCAGCGGCCGTGGCTTCAGCCGCATTAATAGTTACATTCCCCGGTGCGGTATTATCTGCAGATTGCATTAACCCGTTGGTTGCCGCCCACAGCGAAGATGATATTATGAGAAAAAATACCGATAAAACAACGGTTTTTGTTTCCATTAAAAGACCTCCCTTTGTCATTTTATATATGATAGTCGCAAATCCCCCTTCTGTCAATAGCGCGTCACCATCCTAAAATCGCATTAGAGGTCTATATATGCGATTTCCAGGCCCCCGCGATATGGAAATTAACGGCTAAATAAATTGACAAAGTATCCTGAAGGAGTATAATTCAAGCATAAAATTTACAAGGAGAAATATATGAAAAAAATTTCAATCCCGCTGTTTATTTTCACGGTGGCCTTAATGATGTCAGGCTGCCAGCAATCAGCTACTTCACCAACTACGGAAGTATATGCGGCACAATGGGGCGGTTCCGGAAGCGGCAACCACCAGTTTAGCAGCCCTTGCGGAATAGCCGTGGACAGCGGCGGAAACGTTTATGTTGCGGATACCAGCAATAACAGGATCCAGAAATTTGACAATAATGGCGGATATATAACGCAATGGGGCGGCCTTAATAATCCTTATGGGGTGGCGGTAGACACCGGCGGAAACGTGTATGTCGCGGACACGAATAATAACAAGATCCAAAAATTCAGCAATACAGGCGCATATATAACGCAATGGGGCGGTTTAGGAAACGGCAACAGCCAGTTTAATTTTCCTATTGGGGTGGCGGTTGACAGCAGCGGCAACGTGTATGTTGTAGACGAAGGTAATTTCAGGATACAGGAATTCACCGGCGCAGGAACATATATAAAACAATTCGGCGGTTCTGGAAACGGCAACGGACAGTTTAGTTCGCCTACGGGGGTAGCCGTGGATGCCGGCGGGAATATATACGTTGCAGACTCGGGCAATAACAGGGTCCAGAAATTTGACAATACCGGTTCATATATAACCAGGTGGGGTAATTACGGCAACAGTAACGGGCAGTTTAACGTCCCTCTTTGCATAGCAGTAGACAGCGGCGGAAACGTGTATGTTTCGGACCTGAATAATGACAGGATCCAGGAATTCAACAATACGGGCAAATATATAACCCAATGGGGAATTCTGGGAAGCGGCAACGGGCAGTTTCTGCATCCCAACGGAGTGGCAGTAGACAGCAACATAAACGTTTTTGTTGTGGACCAGGGTAATTACAGGATCCAGAAATTTTTGCCGTAGGTACCCCTATCTGCCTGCATTTGTAGGGGCAGCATATCATGCTGCCCGCCCCTTGCGGGCTTTTCCGACAGTATCTATATAGGGGTTTTAAGTGCTTGACTATGTTATTGGATATATGTTAATATTCTATAAGCAAAAGAAGTTATATTGACACTTTCTTCAGAGTTGATTTTATACCCTGGGGTGTTTGTGTTGAAGAGGTTTATTTGGTCCAACGCCTATTAATCAGGGAGCCGGAACCAGCCGCTGTGTGCATGCCCGCTAACGCGGGAAGCCTAAGGCGCCTGTCAGGCACCCACCTGTTTAGTCGGTCCAAATGGTTTCTTCTCACGGCACGCTGGGGGATTATATCCGTAATATTTTACGGTGGAGAACAACGAATGTTGATTATTTATATTGAAAGACAAAAGGCAAATAGCGGCGAAAGCCCTGTTATATCAGCAGACACAAACCCCCGGGTTTGTGATGATTTAATTCTTCCTCTGTTCATATTGCCTGATTCCCTTTCAATATAAAATAAATCTACCCGTTTTTCTCCTCCGCTAAATAGGCGGGCGCGGCTTTTTACCATTCTTATGGGCATCTTTCTATAAGCCGCTGATAACCAAAACATTAATTGGAGGAGGTTTTACTATGGTCGGAGCAATAATTGCAGCGGTGGTTGCGCTGTTGACAGGAACGGGGCTGGGTTTTCTGATGAGGAAGTTTATTTCCGAACAGCAGATATCCAGCGCAAAGGTATACTCGCAGCAGATCATTGAAAACGCCAAAAAAGAGGCGGGTTCATGGAAAAAAGAGGCCGAGCTTGAAGTAAAGGACAAACTGTTAAAGTCCCAGTCAGAGTTCGACGTAAAAACCAGGGAAGAACGCCGGGAATTGAGCGACCTGGAAAAAAGGTTAAGGCAGCGCGAAGAGAATTTCGATAAAAAGATAGAAACAGTCGATAAGAAAGAGAAAGAACTTTCCCAGAAAAAAACAGGCCTGGACGACCTGGAAAAGAAGCTTAAGCTGAACGAAGAAAACCTGGGCAAGTTAGTAGGCGAACAGAGGCAGAAACTTGAGGCCATATCCGGTTTATCGGCCGAGAATGCCAAGAATGAACTGATCAATTCCATGCTTAACGAGGCAAGGCACGAATCGCTCCTGCAGATAAAGAGGATCGAGGAAGAAACAAAGGAAAACGCGGATAAAAAAGCGCGTGAGATCATAGTCACCGCCATACAGCGCGTGGCCGCGGACCATACTTCGGAAGTCAGCGTGTCCGTAGTTCCCCTTCCTAACGAAGAGATGAAGGGCCGCATCATAGGCCGCGAAGGCAGGAACATCAAGGCTTTGGAGTCGGCTACCGGCGTTGACTTCATAATAGACGATACTCCGGAAGCAGTCACCATATCAGCCTTTGACCCCGTGAGAAGGGAAACCGCAAGACTATCGCTGGAGAGGCTCATACAGGACGGAAGGATACACCCGGGACGCATCGAGGAAATAGTGAACAAGACAAAATTGGATATGGAACAAAGAATTAAGGAGATCGGCGAACGCACCTGCATGGACGTCGGCATAGGCAGCCTGCACCCTGAGCTTGTTAAATTACTCGGCAAGCTGCATTTCAGGACAAGCTACGGTCAGAACGTCCTGCAGCATTCCATAGAGATGGCTTACATCACGGCCATCATAGCCTCGGAACTCCACATAGACCCTACTCTCGCTAAAAGGGCGGCCCTGCTGCACGACATAGGCAAAGCGATAGATCATGAGCAGGAAGGCTCGCACGTGGCGCTCGGAGTGGATGCGGCAAGAAAATACGGCGAATCGGAAAAGATAATCCATGCCATAGAAGCGCATCATAATGACGTGGAACCCAAATCCATAGAAGCGGTTCTGGTGCAGGCTGCCGACGGAATATCAGCGGCAAGACCCGGAGCAAGGCGCGAAACCCTCGAGAGCTACATAAAGAGGCTTGAGAACCTGGAAAAGATCGCATCGTCATTTGAAGGCGTTCAGCGCGTGTTTGCTATACAGGCGGGCCGCGAAGTCAGGATCATGGTTGAACCCGACCAGATGGATGACCTGAAATCCTACCAGCTCTCAAAAGACATAGCAAAAAAAGTTGAAGCGGAACTTCAGTACCCCGGCCAGATAAGGATCACCGTTATAAGGGAAGTCCGGGCCGTGGAATACGCCAAATAGAACCAGTATATAAATCCAAAAGCACGGGTTATCAAACCCGTGCTTTTGGATAAACCAGGGTGATTTATGATAAATGTGCTTTTCATCGGGGATGTAAACGGCAAGCCGGGCCGGCATGCCCTCACAGCGCTTCTGCCGAAACTAATCAAGGAAAAAAATATCGATTTCGTCATAGCTAACGGCGAGAACTCCGCCGGCGGTTTCGGCATAACCATCAAGACATTTGAAGAACTCCTGCACTGCGGAGTTGACGCTATCACGCTCGGGAACCATATCTGGGACAAAAAAGACGTCATCCCCATACTGGAATCGGACCGCAGGCTAATCAGGCCGGCAAACCTGCCTGAAGGCAACCCCGGTTCGGGCCACGCCATATTCACCGTGGAAAAATCCGGAAAAAAAATAAATATAGGCGTAATCAATCTTGTAGGCAGGGTTTTTATGCTCGCCGTTGACTGCCCTTTCCGCGCGGCCGACAAAGTCATAAATGAAATAAAACAGAACGCGCCCGTCATATTTGTGGATATTCACGCGGAAGCCACATCGGAAAAGCAGGCCATGGGTTTTTATCTCGCGGGCCGGGTGTCAGGCGTTTTCGGCACGCACACGCACGTACAGACCTCGGACGAGAGGATCCTGGACGGCGGCACCGCATTTATAACCGACGCGGGAATGACAGGGCCTTTTGATTCCATCATCGGAGTAAAAAAAGAAATAATAATCAGGCGGTTTTTAACCGCCGCGCCCGAGAAGTTTGAGATCGCCGAAGGCAATGTGCGCATAAACGCGGTCTTAACGGCCGTGGACGAGGCAACCGGAAAAGCCGCTTCCATAGAAAGGATGGATATCAGATATGAATAAACGCCTGATCACCCCGCTGTTATTTGCGGGTATTTTCTTTGCCGCTTTTGCAATGTACCTGCATACGCTGGCCCCGACTTTCACCTTCGGGGATTCCGGCGAGCTCATCAGCATTATAACCAACCTGGGGATAGCACATCCCACAGGCTTCTCGATCTATATACTGCTCGGCAAGGTTTTTTCCCTCCTCCCGCTTGCAAACGAGGGTTTTAAAATAAACCTCATGTCCGCGCTTTTCGGGGCATTAACACCCGCTCTATTATTTTTGGCCCTGTCTGTTTACTTTAAAAAAGAAAAAAACAGGCTTGTAGTGGATTTTATCGCCGCGGCCATGGCCCTGCTTTTTATTTTTTCATATACCCTGTGGTCGCAGGCTGTCATGTCCAGGATCTATACTTTAAACGCGGCTTTCTGCGCGGCTGTTCTGCTGTGTTTTTTCCTGTATAACGAAAGCGAAGAAGACCCGCGGTATCTGTTCTTATGGGCGCTCTTAACAGGCCTGGGCGCCGGCCTTCACCTTACCCTCACCGCCTTTTCAGGCATACTCTGGCTCCACCTGGCAATCACAAAGTTTCCCGCAGTAAAGAAGAACTTTATCTGGCTTTTATTTTTTGTATCGCTCGGTTTAAGCGCGTATGCGTACCTGGTCATACGCAGCCATTCCGAAACCCCCCTTAAGTGGTCCGACATAAACACATTCAAACATTTCTTCGGTTACATAACACAGGAACAGTACAGCATGAAGAAATTTGCCAGGGGCATAAACGGCGTGCTTGCCTTCTTTTCTTATATGAAAGACGTCCTCATGAGGGAGATGTCCCCGCTGGCTATTTTTCTTTTTACAGCCGGGGTCGTTGTCGCGTTCATAAGAAAGTTCAAATATGCCGTGACTTTCCTGCTCATTTTCTTTTCATGCATTGTAATGCTGCTTTTTTACGGAAATTACACGGACTTAAAGCTGGCTTTCCGTTATATGATTCCCTCGTACATTATCATGCTTTTCTTCATCGCGTATCTTTTCCATTCAATGTATGTTTCCGTGAAAAACACATGGGCCGTGGTATTTATAGTGACCGCTTTCACGGCCATGATGCTCGCGTTAAGTTTCAGCGTTAATTATTTTGAGTCAAACAAGAACAACAACTATACCGCGTATAACTACGCGTCGGACCTTTTGGCATGCCTTCCCGACTCCAAAGCCGGGCTTTTCGCGACAGGCGATGACAACATATACCCCCTGGCATATTTTAAATTCGTCCTCAATAAAAAACCGAACCTTGCAGTCTACGACAATATACTGACAATATTCAAGGACTCGCAGCCCCTGCTTGAGAAATCAAAATCAGCGGATACGGCGCAGAATGTTATGACCGCCCTCTCGCTTGGCTACACAAACCTCTATACAGTCAGTGAAATAGGCTCAAAAATATTCAGCGAAAACCCCGTGGGCCTTGTTTTCAGCATATCGGAAAAATTCGCGGAACCGGACAACCGTTACTGGAGGATGTTTTCGCTCAAGGGCATCATCCAGGGAGCGCCCATCTTCCATGATTTTGAGGAGCGTGAGGTTGCGGGGACTTACCTATACAGAATGGCGGTTTATTATAAGAGCCGCGCCATGTTCCCGGTTTACGAATGGCTCCTGGATAAGGCAGTCAAAGAAAGTTATGATTCCATTCCGGTACTCGGCGCCGCCGCGCTTTTATACAGCATGGACCCATATATAGAGAACTATTTCGGTAAAGCCGAGAGGCTTTTCCTTCAATGTTACGGGCTTAATCCGGAAAATTTTAACCTGGTGTTTAACATAGGAAGTTTTTACGGACGGTTCGGCAGGTTTAAGGAAGCGGCGCAATATTTTGAGATTGCCGGAAAGCTTGACCCGTATAATTACAGCGCAAAAGAATATCTTGCAAAATCGCTTGAAGAATACCGCAAACAGATGGATAAAGAGGAGGCCGAGCAGGAGCTTACGGTCCATTTCGACAACGGCAGGAACCTGATAAAGGAAAAAAAGCTCGATGAAGCGATGCTTGAATTTGAAAAGGACATCAAGCTCAACCCTTCCCTGTCCAGGTCGTACTTTCATATTGGCCTTATCTTTTCCATGAAAGGCAACTTTGTCAAAGCCATACCAAACTATGAAAAGTCGATCAAGCTGGACCCACAAAATACCCCGGCGCTCGGGAACCTTGGGCTGGTTTACCTTAAAATGAAGGATTACAAGAAAGCAAAACATTATTTCCAACTATCCATAGCCATAGACCCGAACCAGGACAGGCTAAAAACCGACATAGCGAAGCTGCAGCGTATGGGGTATTAAGGAGTTCGGAGTTCGGGGTTCGGGGTTTGCCCCCTCTACTTGATTAAATTCCTGCCGAAATCCAGGTTTTCGCGGACTCTTTTCATGGTTGGCGCTTCCGAGTAGATCCTTAACAACGGTTCTGTCCCCGAAAACCTGAACAATACCCACTCGTTATCGGCCAATATGTATTTAACCCCGTCCAGGCGGCTTGCTGAACGGATTTTTTTTCCCGCTATAATGCCTATTTTTTCAAGGCCATCGGATTTTTTAACTATCATCTTTCTCTGCGATTCCCTGAATTTTATATCCACCCTGTCATATTCGTACTTCCCATATTTTTTATCCAGGGACGCCAGGACTTTGGAAACCGGCTTTCCTTCTTTGGCCAGAAACTCAAGAAGCAGGAGATTTCCCACAATCCCGTCACGCTCGGGTAAAAAGCAGCCAAAGCCCACTCCTCCGCTTTCTTCCCCGCCTATCGTTGCCTTATCCTTAATAATAAGGTCGCCTATGTGCTTAAATCCCACCGGTGTTTCCAGCAGTTCTATGCCGTATTCTCCGGCTATCTTGTTTAAAAGTGATGTTCCCGCAATTGTTTTAACGAACTTAAACTTCATCTTCCTGTTTTTTACGTAGTGTAACAGCAGTAAGACCAGTGCTTTGTGCGTCGGGATATAACGGCCTTTGTCGTCCACAAAAGCCATCCTGTCGCCGTCGCCGTCTATGGCGATGCCTATGGACGCCTTTAATTCCTTCACACTGTTTTCGAGTTCAAGCAGGTTCTTCCTTATTGGCTCGGGGTTTATGCCTCCAAACAGCGGGTCGCGGCTGCCGTGGATCACGGTTAACCCCCGGTAATTTCCGAGTATCTTTTCCATGTACCCGGCGCCTGAACCATACATGTTATCCAGGACTATCTTCATCCCGCTTTTTTTGACGGCGTTTATATCCACTGCTTTTCTTACTGCTTTTACATATTCATCATCCATGTTTATTTGTATGATATTCCCGTTTTTTTTCGCTTTGGGAACGGCCCCTTTTGTTATAAGGGCTTCCACGGCTCTTGTTTCTTCCTTTGAAGCCCCCGCGCCAAACCTGTTTTTTATCTTAAACCCGTTATAAGAGTACGGATTATGGCTTGAGGTTATCATGATGCCCGAGTCGAGTTTTTTCCGGACGATTGTGAAAGACACCAGGGGAGTGTGTACTGCTTTGTAAAACACATAGACCTTAAAGCCGTAATTCTTAAGCAGCTCAGCCGCAAACGCCGAGTACTTATCCGAAAGAAAACGAAAATCATAACCGATGATTATTTCAGGGTGTTTATTTTTTGACAAAACATACGAGGCAAAGGCATCAACCACCCGCTTTAAATTTTCAAAAGTAAAACCTTCCGCTATTTTAGCCCGCCAGCCGTCTGTCCCGAATTTAATTTCGTGCATTTATACCCCGTATTTCGTGTATTTTGTCAGGATGGAATTGTCTCCTAAAGCCGTATTGATGACGGTGCAGTTCTCATTTATGACGCAGCCCCTGCATATAACGCTGTTCTTGATTATAGCGCCGCTTTTGATCACAGTGTTATCAAGTATGACGCTGTTTTCTATAAGCGCTCCGCTGCCTATTGTGACTGAATTCCCCAGGACCGAACGGTTGTCTATGATTGATTTTCCTATCCTGCATTTTTTCCCGCGTGCTTTTGCCTTAACCCCGCTGAACTTTCCCTCTATCACGTCAAAATTGGCTTCCATGTATTTTTCTATACGGCCTATATCAAGCCAGTAATAGCCGCCCTTATACGCCTGCATTAATTTGCCCGACGATATTATTGACGGAAAGATCTCTCTTTCTATTGAAACATTCCTGCCCGTGGGTATGTAATCCAGCGCCTGCCTGGCAAGAACATACATGCCCGCGTTTATCCAGCCTGATTTTCTCTCAAAACCCGCGGGTTTTTCCGTGAACTTAAGAACCTCGCCTTTGGCCCCGGTTTCCACAAGCCCGTATGAAGACGGATCATCAACCTCATGCAGAGCAAGTGTCACAAGCGCCTTTGATGTCCTGTGCGTCTTGATCATGGAGTCCATATTGATGTCCGTCAATATATCGCCGTTCATAACTATGGTCGTGTCATCAAGAAGGGCTTCGCAGTTCTTTATGGCCCCTCCCGTCCCTAACGGCCTTAACTCACCTGCGTATTTGAACCTGACGCCGTATTTTTTTCCGTTGCCGATGGCTTTTTTCGCCTTCTCAGGCATGCAGCATACGCTTAAGATAATATCCTTTATCCCGTATTTCTTAAGCAGGTTTATCTGGTATTCAATAAAAGGTTTATTGGCAATGGGTACGATGCATTTTAATGTGTTTGTAGTGATCGGCCTGAGCCTGGTGCCTTCCCCGCCTATGAGTATCAGAGCTTTCATAATATTCTCCCCGGGTTATTTTTTTAGCGACTTAAAATATTCGTAAGTTTTCCCGATGCCGGCTTCCAGTCCAGTTTCAGGTTTCCACCCGAGTATTTTACCGGCCTTTTTATTTTCAAGGTAGTTGGCTTTCAGGTCGCCTTCCCTGTAAGGCCCCTCCCCCGCAGGCTTGTCAAACCCGGTTGCTTTCTGAACGGCTCTGTACAGCTGGTTAACATCTGTCCTGACGCCGGTGCCGATGTTAAAAGCATCGTTATCACCTTTGTCAAGCGCCTGCACAGAGGCCCTTGCCACATCGCCGACATACACATAGTCCCGGACGCATGTGCCGCCGCCGAAAATAACAGGCGCAATTCCCGCCATGATCTTTTCAATGAATATCGCCACCACGCCCGCTTCACCGTGCGGTATCTGCCTGGGTCCATATACGTTCGAGTACCTGAGTATGGTATGTTTTATGCCGTACTGCGCCGTATAAAAACGCGCGTAATGCTCGCCTGTTACCTTGCTGATGCCGTAAGGGCTCTCGGCTGTCAAAGGGTTGTCTTCCGTGGCAGGCAGCGGTACTTTCGACCCGTATACCGTGCCGCCGCTTGATATGAAAATGAACTTTTTAACCGCGTTTTTCCTTGCGGCCTCAAACAGATTCAAGGTCCCCATGATGTTTATCTGCGCGTCAGCCAGTGGGTCTTTCACGGAATCAGGCACGGATATCTGCGCAGCATGGTGGTTTATGACGTCGATCTTTTCTTTTTTTAATATGGATGATATTTTAGGATCCCTTACGTCAACTTTATAGAATTTTGCCTTTTTGTTGACGTTTTTCATGTTACCCATGAAAAGGTTGTCAACGATAATGACCTTATGCCCGGCTTCTATGTAAGCATCCGCGACATTTGAAGCAATAAACCCGGCTCCGCCGGTAACCAGTATGTTCATAAAATCCTCCTCGAATTTAAAGTATTACAATATTTTGTTTTAATATTTAATCAGTAATTTGTCATTTGTAATTAGTAATTAATACGCGGTCTTGTGGTGGAATATCTCCAGGGCCGTCTTTATTATGATCTTAATATCAAACCACAGCGTCCAGTTCTCTATGTAGTATAGATCGTATTTTATGCGTTCTTCTATCGACGTGTCCCCGCGCAGGCCGTTAGCCTGCGCCCATCCCGTAATTCCGCCTTTTACTTTATGTCTTTCCATATAACGCGGTATTTCATCCTTGAATTTCTCCACAAAATGCGGGCGCTCCGGCCTCGGGCCCACTATGCTTATATCGCCTTTTAACACATTTAAGAACTGGGGCAGTTCATCTATGCTTGCCTTCCTTAAGAATGCGCCGATAGGCGTCCTGCGCGGATCGTTTTCGCTGGCCCATACCGGCCCGCTTTGGGATTCAGCGTCGGCTTTCATGGTCCTGAATTTAAGCATTATGAATTTTTTATTGTCCCTGCTCACCCTTTCCTGCCCGTAAAACACAGGGCCTTTTGATGTGAGCTTCACGAGAATAACGGTTATGACCAGTATCGGCGACAGGACCAGGACGGCCGTCAGGGACACTATAATGTCAAAAGTTCTTTTAATCATCCTGTTAAATGTAAAGTTGAGCGGCAGCTCCCTTACTTCAAAAACCGGTATGCCGAACAGTTCGTCATAATCGATCGACTTTGTTATTATGCCGAGCACGTCCGAGGCTATCATGAATTTAATACGCTCATTTTCAAGTATCAGGTCCGCGACTTCTTTCCTGTTATAATCGGACAGGCCTATAAAAGCCTCATTTATGCCTAATTTGTCCGCTATTTTATTAAAATCGCTTGTTTTCCCGAGTACTGTCAGCCCGCAAAATCCGCTTCCCTCTTTTATTACGTTATCTATGAGACCCATGATCCTATAACCGCTGCCATGCTCCCTGGTCAGGCGTTCTATTAATATTTTTGAAATATCCGTCGCACCGACAATTAACAGATTTTGGGTTATGGCCCCGCTCTTGCTCATGGAATTGAATATCGACCTGTAAACAAGCCTCCATGCCCCGAGCAGGATGACGGAAATCACCCACATATGCATTATTGCTATGCGTGAATACGAAAATTCCCTTAAAAAAAATGTTATTGAAACCAGTATTATTATGGAAACGCTTGAAGCCGTAAGCACTGATACAAATTCGTCAAAACGCGACCTGCCGTGTTCGAGCCTGTACAGCCCCGCGTAATTAAAGGCAAGCAAAAAAACAACCAAAACAACAGGCACGGCATAAAGGTATCCGGCAATCGCGGGAATTCCATATTTTAAAGGTACAAACCTAAGTTGAAAACGCATGTAATATGATAATACCGCCGATAGCGCCGTAAATACGGCGTCCCCGGTAAACAGCCCTGTTTTTAATAAACGCAAAGATGTTCTTTTGTTCAACACAAACTCCTTTTTATAATGTTAAAATCCGCCGTCTTCCATGAACACCTTAAAATTTCCCCTGAATTTTTCTTCGGAGAAACACATGGCATCCTGCCTCATTTTTTTATCATCATACCGTTTATTTCCTATTTTCTCAAGGTTTTTTATGAAGTCATCGTCCGTACCGTCATAAAACTCGCCTGTCACACCGGCGGTTACAATGTCCCTGGAACCGCCCCTGTGAAAAGCAAGTACCGGAGTGGCGCAGGCAAGCGATTCCGCCATGGTGATCCCGAAATCCTCTTCCCCGGGAAATATAAATGCCTTTGCCTTTTGATAATGCTCCCTGATCTCCCCTGCGCTCTTATAACCCGGCAGAGTGATATTCGGCCCTGCCATAGCCCTGATTTTTTTCAACAAGGGCCCTCCGCCTATTATTACCAGTCTTTTATCAGGCATCCGGTTAAATAAACCTGCTGCGTAATCAACTTTTTTATACTCTGTCAGCGCGGACACCATTAAATAAAAATCTTCTTTCGCGCCGCCGGGTGTGTAAAAATTTGTATCAACGGGCGGGTGTACCACCGCAGAGTCCCTGCCGTAGTAGTTTTTGATCCTGTCTTTGACCGCGTTGGAATTTGCCATGAAACCGGACACCCTTGAAGACGTCAACACATCCCAACGTTTAAGATAAGGCATTATGGCCGATATCAGCGAATATTTCAAAGAACCGTTTCTTTCAGGTGAAAAGTAATTTGAAAATTGGTCCCAGGCATACCTCATGGGAGTATGGCAGTAACATACATGTTTTGCGCCGCGGCCCGGTTTTATGCCTTTAGCCACACAGTGGCTTGAAGATATTATAAGGTCATACCCTTTCATGCTGAATCTTTCTATTGCCGCCGGAAACAAGGGAAGAAAATTCCTGTATGTTTTAAAAATTCCCGGTATTGACTGTAAAAAGGATGTATGTATTTTATGTTTTAATATGCCGGGGGTCATTTTGTCTTTATCGCATATAAGGGTAAATATGTCTGCTTCGGGATAAAGCTGCAATATTTGTTCCAATACCTTTTCCCCGCCTCTGATACCTGTAAGCCAGTCGTGTACTATGGCTACCCGCACGTTAATCTCCTTGATACTTCAGCATTTTCCCGGCAACATCAAACACCTGCTCCACCGTTATCTTTTTCATGCATATATTATCGCCGCATTTTAAAAATCCCCTTTTCAAAACAGTCGCGGGTTCGTAACACGGGGCGCATGGGATCTTTTCCCATATATTCACAGAATTCGTGCCTTTGGCCCCGAAAACTTCAGGGGATGATGGCCCGTACAGGCCTATGGTCTTTACCCCAAGCGCCGCAGCCATGTGCAGCGGGCCCGTATCACAGGCTATGAAAAGGTCCAGCCTGGAAACATAGAACGCCATTTCAACCAGGCCGCTTATTATGACCTCCGCGGAAGTACCCTTTATTGCCTCATTTATTACAGGTGCGTCATAACCCGCGCCAAAAACATAAACAAAGATTCCTTCTTTTTCAAACTTCTTTATGAGCGCGTTAAAACTTCCGGCAGGCCACCGCTTTGCCGCCATCACAGTCCCTGGATTATTTCCTCCCGCCGGGAATATGCCTATCCTGATTTTATTTTCAACAAGCTTATGGCTCAAGCCTGTTCTTTCGGGCGCCTTAAGTTCCGTGTTTGGACCGCTGTCGGCAATGTTTAACCCCCTGGTAACCGACAAATACCTCTGTGTTTCATGAAGTTTCGGGTCAAACTCAAAACTGCTGTCCAGAAACCACTTTCCCATGCCCCAGTCAAACCCGGCCTTATGCTTTCCGCCAAGAAAGGAAACAAAGACATATGATTTTATATCCCTGTGGTAGTTTATAACAAGGTCATATTTTTCCGCCCGGAGTTTAAGGACCGCGGAAGCTATTCCAAACGGGCTGTTCATGCCAACAACATGTATTTTGTCTATAAAAGGGACCATCTGTGCTATTTCCTTGACCCATTTTACGCAAACAAGATGTACCTCATTGCCGGCCGCCTTTAAGGCCCGCAGTGCAGGGGTTAACTGTATTATATCGCCGATGCAACAAAGCTTGACGACAAGCACTTTTTTGTTCCTAAAATCCATGGTTCCTCCGTTTTTCAATTTTGCGTATTTCAACGTCTGGGCCGACCAAACTACAGCCAGCCCTCAACCGCGTTATAAACCTCATCCACCGTTATCAAATCCATGCACCTATGAGTTTTCTGGTTACAAACCGACAGTTCGCACGGTCCGCAATCCGTCGGCTTGCTTAGCGCTATGAAATTATCTTCCTTGACCTTGGGCTGCCAGCTTTTATAATTAACAGAATTGCCGTATATCACGCAGGATTTAATGCCGCTGTACGCCGCAAAATACTGGGGGCCCGAGTTATTTCCTATGAAAGCATGGCTCTGCCTCAGCATTTCCACGGTCAGCCCGAGGCTGAACCTGCCTATACAGTTGATAACTTTATCATTCCAGGAAAAAATATCCGAATCACGTTCGTCGTCTTTTCCGCCAATAATGAATATCCTTACATTTTCTTTTTTTGAGATTTTTACCGCCAGGTCCGCATATTTTCCCATCCCCCACATCCTTGACCCGCCCCTTGTGAAGGGATGTATTATTATCCTTCTTGTCTTAGGCCCGCCGTTTTCATCAATAAATGCACGGACTGTTTTCTCTTCAGATACGGAACGCGGAAACTCAACAGCAACTTCTTTTTCCGCTTTTGCTCCTATTAACTTCAGGTTCTTATCTATCTCATGTTCATCCCTGTCGTATGGGAATTTTTTGTCGATCAAAAAACCGCCCCCCGCGCAGTCATAACCCATTACTTTTTTCGCCCCGCATAAACGCAGGAATATAAGATTTCTTATGTCCCCGCGCAGGTCATACGCCTCGTCAATTCCGGCCCGCCTGAGGACCTTTATAAGCCCAGCATAATCCGCCATATTGGCCTTTCTTTCGGGATAGAACCATGACGACGGCACGGTATGCAGGGCGTCCACGTTCCGGTTATTTTTGAGCAGGAACGCGCAGTCTTTAACGCATACCGCGTGCACCGTGCTTAGGGGATATTTTCTCTTTAATGCCTCAAAAAACGGGATGGCCTGCACCATGTCGCCTATCTGGTCGAGCCTGACCACAAGTATATTGTGCGGGCCTTTTTTTGTGGAAAACTTTCCGCGTATAAATAAAAAAGGCGCGAAGATTATAGATCCCAATAAATCCACCGCGCCCATTATTACTTTCATCCTGCTTTTTTTAAAAACATATTTAAACATTTATTTCTTTTTTCCGCCGAGTGTTATTCCGAGCGCTATCTTTATGACCTCGTCCATTGTTTTTACAAAATAAAACTTCATTGAGTCCCTGACATAATCGGGAAGTTCCGCATGGTCCTTTTTGTTGTAAAAAGGTATTATCACCTCTTTTATCCCGTTGCGCTGGGCCGCCAGGGCTTTTTCCTTTAAACCGCCGATGGGAAGGACCCGCCCGCGCAGCGTAATCTCGCCTGTCATGGAAAGTAGTTTCTTGACCGGTTTCCCCGTAAAAGCGGATATGATGGCCGTGGCCATGGTAATACCCGCTGAAGGCCCGTCCTTTGGTATGGCGCCCTCGGGTACGTGCACGTGGATGTCTGTTTTCGCGAAGGCGTCCTCCCTGATGCCGAGTTTCCTGGCTTTTGCCCTGGCGTAGCTTAAAGCAGCCTGCGCCGATTCCTTCATTACATCGCCAAGTTTACCCGTAAGTAAAAGCCCGCCTTTTCCCTTCATGGTTGTGACTTCTATTACAAGAACGTCGCCTCCGACCTCTGTCCAGGCCATGCCGGTCGCGGTACCCACTCCGTTCACATCTTTTGTGGGAACATCCATGAATCTCGGCACGCCGAGGAATTTCTGTATGTTTTCCGAATCTATCGTGATCTTTTTGAATTTCTTCTCTTCAATAACCATGGCTTTTGCGGTTTTTCTGCATATGGTCTTTACTTCGCGCTCCATATTGCGCACTCCCGCTTCTTTTGTATAACTGTTGATTATGTCATGTACGGCGCTGTCCTTTATTTCCACATCGTTGGTTGTAAGGCCGTGGAGTTTCAGCTGCTTGGGGATCAAGAACTTCTTTATAATGTTCAATTTTTCAATTTCCGTATAACTGCTTATTTCTATTATCTCCATCCTGTCCTGCAGCGGGAGCGGTATGCCGTATAAGGTATTTGCTGTGGTAATGAACATGACATCCGACAGGTCAAACTCCGTATCCAGATAATGGTCCATAAATGTGTTATTCTGCTCCGGGTCCAGGACTTCCAGAAGCGCAGCCGCGGGGTCGCCCCTGAAATCAGACGACATTTTGTCCACTTCATCCATGAGAAAGAGCGGATTTTTTGATTTGGCCTTTCTTATCGACTGTATGATTCTTCCCGGAAGCGCGCCTATGTAAGTCCTCCTGTGACCGCGTATTTCCGCTTCATCCCTTATGCCGCCCAATGACAGCCTTACGAAGTTCCTGCCCATGGCGCGGGCTATGGATTTTGCCAGGGATGTCTTGCCAACGCCGGGAGGCCCGACAAAACAGATTATGGGGTCCTGCGCCTTTTCCGTTTTGTCCCTCATGTTTTTCTTGACCGCGAGGTATTCTATGATCCTTTCCTTGGGTTTTTCCAGCCCGTAGTGATCTTCGTCCAGGATGGTCTGTACGTTTTTCATATCCAGCTTGTCTTTTGTTTTTGTGTTCCATGGCAGCGCGATCAGCCAGTCCAGATAGGTCCTAATGACCGTGGCCTCGGCCGACATGGGCATCATCTTTTCCAGGCGGGATAATTCTTTCAGGGCCTTTTCTTCGCCTTCTTTTGGCATTTTTGCTTTTTTTATCTTTTCCTTTACGTCTTCAAGTTCATCATAGGAAGAATCCCCCTTGCCCAGTTCTTTCTGTATGGCCTTTAACTGTTCGGACAGGTAGTATTCTTTCTGGGATTTTTCAAGCTGGCTTTTTACCTTAACCTGTATCTTCCGTTCGATCTCGAGTATTTCGTTTTCCCGCTGGAGTATCTCGGACATTTTTCTCAGGCGTTTTTTCGGGTCTTCCATCTCCAGTATTTCCTGTTTTTCCTCGTGCTTTAAAAAAATATGCGCGGCAATGACATCCGAGAGTTTTCCCGCGTTGTTTATTTCTGAAACCGACATGGTTGTCTCGGGCGGTATTTTCTTGTTCATCCTTACGTGCTTCTGGAAATCTTCCATGACAAGCCTCATCATGGCTTCTGTTTCCTTGTCCTTCTGGTCATCTTCCACAACTTCCGTTATAGAAACTTCAAAGAACGGTTCATCCTGCAGATATTCTTTTATCTTGACGCGTTTCTGGCCCTCGACCAGCACGCGTATGGCGCCGTCGGGAAGTTTTAATATCTGCAGTATCTCGCAGAAAGTACCCATGGTGTATATCTCGCCTTTTGAAGGGTTGTCCGTACGCGCGTCTTTCTGCGCCACCAAAAATATCATCCTGTCACGGTCCATAGCCGCTTCCAGGGCCTTGATGGATTTTTCCCTGCCCACAAAAAGTGGCAGGACCATGCTGGGAAATATTACAAGGTCCCTCAAAGCGAGAAGCGGGACCCTGCCTGTATTTATATATGATCTTGCTTCTTCGCCTTCTTTTTTAATTACATCTTCATCTGCCACAAATCACCTCTTAGGCGCTTTTTTCCTTAATAATGGCTGAAAGTTTGTCTTTTTTGCCCCTGATGATGTCCCTGTCTATGACAACTTCCTTTACGCCCTTCATTGAAGGAATCTCGTACATTATATCTATCATTACATTTTCGATTATACCACGCAGGCCCCTTGCACCTATTTCCTTTTTCACGGCTTCTTCGGCCACTTCATCTTTCGCGTCATCCTTGAATTCCAGCCGCACACCCTCCATTTTCAGCATTTTCTCATACTGTTTTATGATGGCGTTTTTTGGCGTGTCAAGTATGCGCACCAGGTCTTCCTTGGATAATTCAGACAACGACGTCACTATGGGTATCCTCCCGACAAATTCCGGTATCATACCGTACTTTATCAGGTCAACCGGGAGCGTCTGGGAAAGTATCTCATACTTTGTCATTTTCCCGGTTTCAGCCTCGCTCTTATATCCGAAAACTTTTTTTTCTATCCTTTTCTTCACAATCTTATCCAGCCCGACAAAAGCACCCCCGATTATAAAAAGGATATTTTTGGTGTCAATCTTGATATATTCCTGGTAAGGGTGCTTGCGGCCGCCCTTTGGGGGCACATTTGATATGGTGCCTTCTATTATTTTAAGAAGCGCCTGCTGCACGCCCTCGCCTGACACGTCCCTGGTTATCGAAACATTCTCGGATTTCTTCGCTATCTTGTCTATCTCATCTATGTAAATAATGCCCCGCTGCGCCGCTGCCACGTCAAAATCGGCGTTTTCAAGCAGGCGGAGCAGTATGTTCTCCACGTCCTCGCCCACGTATCCGGCTTCGGTCAAGGTCGTCGCGTCGGATATGGCAAAAGGCACGCGAAGGATACGCGCCAGGGTCTGGGCAAGCAAGGTCTTGCCCGAGCCTGTCGGGCCCACCATCATAATATTGCTTTTCTGGACTTCAATACCGTCTTCTATCCTGTCATTGATCCTTCTATAATGGTTATAAACCGCGACAGCCAGGGCTTTCTTGGCCTTATCCTGTGATATCACGTATTCGTCAAGGGTCTGCTTTATTTCCCTTGGCACGGGAAGTTTCGCCGGGGCCTTTTGCGCGCTGTTTTCCTTTTCCTCCATTTTGGAGAAAACATCAACGCACTCATTGCAGACGGCAGCACCATCCGACACAATAAGCCTTAAAACCTCTTTTTCCTTTTTACCGCAAAACGAGCACTTGTTCATGTTTGTCCTTGTTTAAATATTTATTTGATGTCTTTCCTGGTCTCTATTATCTGGTCCACTATGCCGTACTCTTTTGCCTCTTCCGCGCTCATGTAATAATCGCGGTCAGTATCTTTTTCGATTTTCTTTAAGCTCTGGCCCGTGTGCTTTGCCAGTATTTTATTGAGCCTCTCGCGCAGCTTCAGTATCTCTTTTGCCTGTATGTCTATGTCCGACGCCTGCCCCTGGGCGCCGCCCATTGGCTGGTGGATCAAAACGCGCGCGTTCGGCAGGGAAAATCTTTTGCCCTTGACCCCGGCGCACAAAAGCACCGCGGCCATGCTTGCAGCCTGGCCCACGCATATCGTGGTACACGGCGACTTTATGTACTGCATTGTGTCATATATTGCAAGCCCCGCGCTGACCACGCCCCCGGGGCTGTTTATATAGATCGATATTTCTTTTCCAAGGTCCTCGCCGTCCAAAAATAAAAGCTGTGCAATGATCAGGTTCGCGATGTCGTCATCAATCGGCGTGCCTATGAAAACTATCCGTTCTTTTAACAGCCTTGAATATATGTCATAAGCCCTCTCGCCTCTATCGCTCTGTTCCACAACCATTGGTATCAGGTTCATTTTTATGTCGCTTTTGCTTCTCATGCGTTTGTCCTCCAATATTTTTTCCCGACGCGCGGCTTATTTTACCGCGGCTATCAGGCTTTCTATGGTCTTATCCTCAAGAAGTTTTGCTTTTAAAGCCTCCCAGCTACCGCGCGCTTTTGCCTGTTTTATCATATTGTCCGCATTATCCTTTGTCTCAACCGCTATTCTTTTGATCTCTGTTTCAACATCGGTATCCGTCACGTCGATCTTCTCAGCCTCCGCTATCTTCCTCAATATGTAAATACTTTTGAGGTTGTCCTCCGCCTGCTTCCTGCTTTTCCCACGCAGGTCCTCCATGGTCATTCCAATAGACTGCAGGTTCAGCCCCTGCTGCTGGAGGTTTTTCTGGTAGCGGTTTACGACGTTGTTTATCTCTTCATCCACCAGCCCCTGCGGCAGTTCAAAGCTGTGCATTTCAATAAGTTTTTTCATTATCTGGTCAGCCTTGAAATTTCTAATGTCATCCGAGGCCTGCTTTGCCATGTTGCCGCTGATCAGGCTTTTAAGTTCCGCGACGGTTTCTTTTCCGCTTACTTCCTTCGCGAATGCGTCGGTAAGTTCGGGCATGTCAAGTTCCTTTATCGCGTTTAATTTTGCCTTTATGACCGCGTGTTTACCCGCAAAATTTTTCTCAAAATAATCAGCCGGGAATGTCACGCTTATGTCTTTTTCCTGCCCGAGTTTCATGCCTATGAGGCCGTTTTCCAGGTCCTTTATCATGGAGCCGGCCCCGATCTTCAGGAACTGCGAATCTGACGTCATGGAAGCTTCGGCCTTGCCGTCGACAAATCCGGCCATGGCTATGGTGACATAGTACCCGTCTTTTGCCGTGTCTGATGCCGAATCCTTCAGTTTGCCGCGGTACTGCCTTAAACGGTCCAGTTCCCTGTTTACATCCGCTTCAGTCACTTCTTTGAGTTTCTTATCCTCTATTTTCATCTTCTTATATTCCTTCAGGGCAAACTCGGGGTTTACCTCGACTACGATCTTATAACTTATACCGTCGGCTTCAGGCTTGACTTCCTGCAGCATGGGGTAAGTGACGACATTCAGGTTCAGCTCTTTCATGACCTCATTGTAGGTCTCCGGCACAAGTTCTTTTGTGACTTCGTCGTCTATGTCCTTTTTAAACTTGGATATTATCATTGATTCAGGGGCTTTGCCTTTCCTGAACCCTTCGATCCTGGCATTTTCCCTGAATGAACTGAAAACCTTGGCATAAATTTTGTCCACTCTTTCTTTTTCCACTTTTACTTCTATTACTTTCCTGCAGTTCTTCTCGTCTTTGACTTCCCACTTCATGTAAACGTTCCTCCTTGGAATGTGTTGGGTTTTTAAACCCGGCAATGTTCTGCGTTCTTGCTCTCTCTACTTTCTACTCTCACCTATCTACTATCTCGAAATTCCGCAAAGCGGAATTTCGTGGTGCGAGTAGAGGGACTTGAACCCCCACCCCTTGCGGGACCAGATCCTAAGTCTGGCGTGTCTGCCAATTTCACCATACTCGCCCTAAAAAACAGAAAAAATTAGCCCGACAGCCGTTAAGCTGGTTTTTCAGCTAATTTAGTAACAAGCTATATTATAGTTAATTTTACTACAAATTTCGAATATTTCCATATATTTATGGATTTATTTTGAACTTTTATGTTATTAAGTATTTCAGCCAGGTCATAACCATTGCCTGTGAATTGCATCTCAAAAACAGCCTTTTTGCCGTTAAAATCAGTGTGTTTCACCAGGCTAACACCGGGAGTTTTTTCAAGTAACTGTCTTATTTCATTGGCATTTTCCGTGTTGCCACCTTCGGCCTCCACAAAAACCTTTGTTCCTTCAGCCAAAACTTTTGAACCATAATACTGAAGGGCTTTACCCGCGTCAATTCCTGATTTGGAAAGGCCGCTTAGCATACCGCCCTCGTCAGCCGGCTCATCGTTATTGATTATTGCCACTGTTTCATTGGTCAACGGGTTTTTTATTGTACCGTTAAACAAATAGCGTGCATTTTTCTTTTCTATCCGTAAGTCCAGATTAAGGTCATAATCCTCTTTCGGATTATCAAAAGAAAAATAAGCCCTGCCCGCATGGTAAAAAGCCGTAAAAGCCCCTGCAAAGGCGTTTCTCGCGTTGACATAATTTTTGCTTTCAAGATCAACCGTACATAATACATCCAGCTTATCCATGCCTGTCTGCCTGGCAGCATCTCCTGCCCCTGCATCCGCCATATTGGCCGCTTTCCCGGTTTCAATATCATAACCCATGCTCCTGCCCACACGGGTTGTTTTTTTACCGTTTTTTACGGTTACAAATCCCGAGTAAACATTAACCCGCGCCGACGATGCTGAGAAAACAGCGCCGGATGCTTCTATTGTCACGATGCCGGACGATATGCCCGCCTTTGCGTTCCCGCAGCGCACCCAGGCCGTGCCTTTTATTATTTTCAGGCTGATTGCCGGGCTGCATTGTATTGCGCTTATTTTGGAAAGGGGCAGCAGGTCTATCCTTGTCTGGCCGGCAAGGAGCGCCAGCGATGCATCTTTTCCGGTTTCATATCCGGCGCCGGATATTTTGACCTGCCCTTTTGACGCAATTATTAAAACGCAGTCCGCGGATTTATCAGCGGCCATTGACAAAGAAAATACAATAAAAACAAAAACTGCAAGATACATATTTTTTTTCAAGATCATCTCCGGATTTTTATCATATAAGTTCCAGCACTTCATACACTGTGAGGGATTCTTCCTTGCCTTTTACTTTAATATCCGTAAATTTCTTTACCCTAACATGGTCCTTCACCTGTTCGTAAGTGGAGGAACTTATGATTATCTCTGTTCCAAGATCCTTGTTTAAGGATTCCAGGCGGGAGGCCAGGTTGACCGCGTCGCCTATGACCGTATACTCCATCCTCTTAAGCGAGCCCATGTTCCCGGCTATAACATCCCCCGTGTTTATACCTATGCCAATTTTCAGTGTATGCCTTCCCTGACTCAACCATCTTTGATTGAGTTCGCTTAATTTACCCTTCATCATGAAAGCCGTCTTCACCGCGCGCAGCGCATGGTCGGGGAAAAAAACGGGCGTTCCAAAAAGGCCCATAACAGCGTCGCCTATGAACTTATCAAGCGTGCCTTCATTTTTAAATATGGTATCCGTCATTTCAGTAAGGTATTCATTTAATATCCCCACAACTTCCTCGGGTTGCATCTTTTCCGACATGGATGTAAACCCGCGGATGTCGGAGAAAAGTATGGTTATCTCCTTTTTTTCGCCGCCGAGCTTTACCTCCCTGTTCAATAATTCCTCGACAAGGTTTGACGAGACATACCTTGAAAACACTTCCTTGATCTTTTTCTTCTCGCGTTCCTCTATGGTGACTTTGTAAGTACTCATGGACAGGTAGCACAAAACCACGGTAAATACGGGATCCACAAGGGATATTATATAATTGTTTTTGTCAAAAAGATAGCGCGCAAAAATTATGTAGGCTATGATCTCGGCCACTGCAACAGCCAGGCCCGGCATAGTGCCTATGCCGAAGAGGGAGAAACACGTGAGTATGCCTATGCCTAACACCAGCCAGAACGACTCCAAGTTGTTCATTTTCGACATGAAACTGTTCAGCATTATGGTATTGATAACGTTCGCGTGTATTTCAACCCCGGGCATCATGCTGCCTGACTCGGAGAACGGCGTTATAAAAACGTCGTGAAGTATATCGGCAGTAGACCCTATTAATACTATTTTATTCCTGAACGTTTCCGGCTTTATTCCCTTTTCATTATAAACCTTATAAAAAGATACTGTTTCGAAACTTCCCGGAGGCCCGGCAAAATTAATTATGATCTCATTTCCATTGTACAGCGGAATGTTCAAATCCCCCCATTTGAGCTCCCTTGTATTCATATTTTTTACCTGGTCTGTTATGCCGTAATAAACACCGAGGGTTTCAAGGGCAAGGGAAAAATATTTTTTACCCTCATAATCAAGCCTGATATAGCTTTCCCTGATGTGCATGTCCGGGGCAAATACATGGTGTATGAGCCCTGTGGAGCGCACATAATTCCTAAGTTTATCTATAGGAAGTTCAAGCCTCGTTTTTTCGCCCTTTTCACCGGTGGTGAAAAGCACGCCCATACCAAGCACCACATCATCAACCTCTTTTATAGCTTTCGAAAAAGCTTCATCTTCTTTTGGTTTTGAACTTGTAGGCTCGGAAAATAACATGTCAAAAGTTATTACTTTGGCGCCCCATTTTTTGAGGTTCTTAATTGCAGTCGCGTAATAATTCCTGGGCCACGTCCAGCGCTCCGGCATCTGGCTGAAAGATTCGTCGTCAATTGCGACGATCACTACCGGAGCCACGATCTTGACTTTCCCCCTTGCCTTAAACCGCCAGTCAATACTGCGGTCCCCCAGGTTATTAAAGAACCCGACCCGCGAAATAACCATGGAAAGCACGGTCGCCAAAAGCCCGATTAAAATGATGTTGCGGTGGTGGGTTTTCTTTTTGGGAGCGGATGTTTTATTGCTGGTTTTTGCCATTGTGCTTACCCCGGGTTAAAAACGTAAAGCCGCGTGCGAAAGGATGGTGCTGTAAATAATTGCTGCCCCATAGCCGAAGTTTCATGCCCCATCCTGCATTTGAGGACAGCGCAATCTTTTCGGCAAACACAGGATTGTAGCGCTGTCACTACAGGAGCAGACCTATGCCGTTCCTCGTTTGTCTACTATCTACTCTCACCTATCTACTTTCTCCAATTTTTGCGAAGCGAAAATTGGTGGGCAGTGAGGGAGTCGAACCCTCGGCCAATTGATTAAGAGTCAACTGCTCTGAGATGCAATTGTGAGCCGAAGGTGAACAACTTATAATAGGCCTCATCTACCTCTCAGCTTGCCGGCTGATTTCCGGCACCGCTGAGCTAACTGCTGACGCTCTAACGCTTTCGTAAAAATTGGTGGGCAGTGAGGGAGTCGAACCCTCGGCCAATTGATTAAGAGTCAACTGCTCTACCACTGAGCTAACTGCCCTCTCACCAACTTTATTAAGAACTATGCTTTTAGAACTTTACTATTTTAATCATTTTCCCATAAAATACAAGCAAAATTTCCAGCCCTGCCATGTGCTTCGACATGCTCAGCACTCTTCTTAATTATAATCAGGATTCCTTGAGGAATCCTGAAATACCATAATGATGGTGCGCCCGAAGGGAATCGAACCCCTGACCAACAGATTAGAAATCTGCTGCTCTATCCAACTGAGCTACGGGCGCCCGATTAATCATGTCAAACATCCTGTGTAATGACTAACTCGCTTAACAAAATCTATCACATCAATAGAATCTCGTCAAGGCTCAATGCGAGGTGACCGTTTACTATTATTCTTGCTTTATGCCGGTTTTTCTTTTATATTAATATCTGTTAATTTAATTAAGATTCCGGGGGATAAAATGGACAGGTCGAAACTAATTGACGCGTTGAGGCTAAATAAGGATATTTTAACAAGTTTTATTGAAAGAATCCCGCAAGAGTCGGTCGTGAAACGCCGTAAGGATTTCTGGACCATCTTTGAGCACATAGAGCACCTCACCCAGTCGCAGGTCATGCTTTACCACAGGATAGAGGCCTTTATTAATGAAACCAAGCCGGTTATCAAGTCTTTCATGCCCGACAATAAACCAAAAATGGACACATCAAAGAGCGTAAAACATTTACTGGACATTTTTGCCATCTGGCGGGATAAACAGGCCGTCCTAATAAGCGCCTGCAAAGAGGATATCTGGGAAAAGAAAGCCAAACACCCCGAGTATGACGTATACACTTTCGAAACAATGATCTACCATATCCTCGCCCATGACGGATACCATATGTATAGAATGGAGGAGCTATGGCTGTTAAAGGACGAATTTATCAATCCACTAGTATGAAAAAAATGGTCAGTGGCCATACCTCGTATTGAGCCTTTAGAATTTTTCACTTCTGCTTCGCCACAGTTGAATGTTACATGATATACTGCGCTGGCTGTGAGTATCCGAAGCTGCCTGCCCATCTGTTTTACCCCTATATTGTTATATGACTAACTCACTTAACAAAATCTATAACATCAAAAGAAACTCGTCAAGGCTCAGTGCGAGGTCTTACCGCTTTTAGGCTTTTTGTTTTATTTAATGTTGCATTGACTTGTATTTTAGATGAAAAATTCTTAGGCATAAATTCTAATCGTAGTATTGTTCTTGATCTTGGTAAATAATATACTTTAACTAATTCATCTCTTTGAGGCGCTCTGTCAAACGCAAACACTTGAGAGTAGCTTTCATTTTCACCTTTTAAATATATTCCCCTTTCAATCGGAGGGAAATAACCGCTATTTGCATCTTCAATAATTCCGTATTTTTCATTTACTTTTTCACCACAAAATAAACCCACTGTATCCCTATAAATAGGAAAAATAACAAAATAACCTATAAATACCGTAATTATGCCGGTTGCTGATCTTACAAGAATATTAAGAATTTTTCTTGTTCGTTCATTCGTAACTCTTTCAGTAACAGTTATCGATTTGGGATTAAAAGCATAATTGCCCAAAGCCCAAATGCCAGCAGTATATAAAATCAATGCATAGATTAATCGAATTAGCCATATTTGCATTCCAAAAAATATATTTAAGATGTTCAAACAAACTATTATTAAAACAAATGTAATTAGTAAAACTCCATTAACACTAAACGCGAAACGGGTTAAAAGCACAATAAAACTATTATTATTCTTCAAGTTTTTTCTCCACCATTAATCATTTGGGTTTCTTCTGTTTTTTCAAGTTTTTCACTCCGCCTGACTTGGGTCAGTGGTCATACCGCGTATTGAGCCTTTAGAATTTTTCACTTCTGCTTCGCCACATCTGGATGTCACATTATATACTGCGCCGGCTATGAGTATTCGAAGCTGCCTGCCATCTGTTTTACCCCTATATTGTTATATGACTAACTCACTTAACAAAATCTATCACATCAAAAAAATATCGTAAAGGCTCAATGCGAAGTCTGACCACTTTTAACCATCTTTGCAATACGCAACACAATATGCAATACCCTGATAAATAACTAAGCCGCAACAACAAAACGGCTCTGATTTCAATTTCACTTAATTATTTTATATAAAACTTCACCCGATGCTAGATTTTTTAGATATATCTTGTTTCCGTTCTTAATTATTTTGTATTTACAATCCGTTATTATCTTCGTCGAAAACAAACCAACATCCTCATAGTAACAAAGTTTCATCCCTGGATCTAATTCGATAATATTTTTTTTAAATTCAATTACATGTTTTCGCGGAGAATCATCAGCCAATCTGATGCTTTCATTTTTGTTTATATCTTTATAAACCCCAGGTAAATCTATTAAACTATTTCCTTTTATTTCAATAAAACCGTATGTTTTCACAATTTGCGTTCTTCCTCCTACTAAAATAGGTTCTTCTCCAACAGTATAATAATCGCCTTGTAAGTCCACTTCGTCAATAACTCTTTCATTACAGCTCACAGTTAATAAACTAATTATCGTTAGGTATATAAATATACTTTTCATTTATATTTATTGTGTTCGCTTAAATACGTGTCATAACCATATGTGTCAGCGATCACACCTCGTATTGAGCCTTTAGAATTTTTCACTTCTGCCTCGCCACATCTGGATGTCACATGATATACAGCGCCGGCTATTAGTACTCGAAGCTGCCTGCCCATCTGTTTTACCCCCATATTGTTATTTGACTAACTCACTTAACAAAATCTATCACATCAAAAGAATCTTGTAAAGGCTCAATGCGAAGTCTGACCGCTTACTATTATATTTGTTAAGAACAAATCAATCTTTAAATGTGTTATTAAAACGCAATGCTTCACCACAATATAAACAAATGGTTCTATCCGCACTGTTTTGCTTTGCACAATATGGACAAATAATATTTATGTTTTTAAAAATCATCTTGCTTATCATGCCAATAATGGCCATCAATAATAATCCACCGGCAATAGAAAATGTAAATGCTATTAAATCAACAACAAAAACAAGCGCATGCTTATTAAATAAACGTTTTATTGCAGCATCAATCGGAATTTTTTTTCGATTTTTTCAGCAAATCGCGAAGGAGTTGTGTACAACTTCC
>OCZT010000179.1_pt1 | contig 59208 bp, 56 predicted proteins | sample 1539031 | NCBI WGS metagenome assembly OCZT01 (sample SAMEA3539308, study PRJEB22396) | soil metagenome | biome: tundra; feature: field; material: soil | place: USA | collected 2010-05 | depth 0.15 m
ACCTCCTGCGCATCCTGCAAACAAAAAGTTATTGATAAATATGGATGACCTGGGTATTTACATTGATAATATTGAAGGTGTGACTTTTGGACCTGATCTTCCTAACGGGCATAAGACATTGATCTTTGTATCCGATAATAATTTTTCTAAAGAACAAAAAACACAATTCCTTTTATTTGAAGTGAATTAATCTTTTAATTCCTCGCATTTGTAACCGGCGTTTTTTATGATGCCCTCAATTTTTGCAGGATGAAGGTCTACAGTTTCTATTCTTAATATTTTATCAGCATCTTTAAGATCAACATTCCATTTTATAATGCCAGGGTGTTTTGCAATATGCGGATGTATTGCGGAAACATTTTTTTTATACCTAATGTTAGTTTTAAAAACCAGCACTTCCATAATTATAAGTTTTAAAATTATTCTGATTGGAATGTTTGTGCATCACTTTTTCCTCTCCACCTGTTACAGCGATTTTTCCATTCAGCTTTAAATTGCTCTCTTTCTTCGGGGGTCATGTTCGAAAATTTTTCCCGCATCATATTCGATCTCCTGCTGCCACGTTTGCCGCCCCATCCACCATTAAAACCAAACAGGATCTTGCTCAAAACAAATATTCCAGCTGCCTGCCAGTAGGTTATTGTTCTTACGCCGGTTGCCGTTGCCAATACACCATTCCATAGCAGCATTACAAGCCAAATGAATAATGCAAATCCGCCAATTGCAAGGGGTGCGATTAAAAGCATCCTGTTAATTCTTTTCATTCTGTTCATACATATTTATTTTAAAAATTTAATAATTCGTTTTTTACAATCTCAAGTCTTTGTCTCAGGTGCAGTACTGCATACCGTTTTCTTGAGATCAGCGTAGCAACTGAAACTCCTGTGTGTTTTGATATTTCATCAAAAGAAATAGCATTTAATTCATGTTGTACAAATGCTTCCTTCTGTTCCTGCGGTAGCTCATTTAATGCCTCATTGAGAGTAGTCCAGAAAATGCTCCGTATATATTCTGTTTCAGGATCTGTATTTTCTGAAAATAATATCTCATTCCACCCGGTATCATCTTCTTCATTATCAAAAAAAATATCATCCAGCAGTTCGGTTCTTTTCTTTCTGTAACTATCTGTTATTTTGTTTCTTGCAATTGTAAAAAGCCATGAGCTTAATTGCTCAACTGGTTTTGTATTGCCTGCAAGCTGGTAGAATACTTCCTGCAGAATATCTTCAGCATCTTCATTACTGGCAACACGTTGTTTAATAAAACCAAATAATCTTTTGCTGTAGGCTTTGATAGTTTCGGTAATATTTTTTTGTTCACTCATTGTTGCCGCTATACTCAGAACTTCCTCCATTATATATGTAGACGAATGACAAAGAAGAATATTTTAAAAAATGAAAAGATTTGTAAGATATTCTTTAAAGTTCTTTAATTAACTCAGTCAATTCCTTTTCTTCCAGAACTGAACGTTGAGAGCTATTATTATCCCAGTGCCATTTTATTAAAGAAATTTTTCCATCAGCTATTTCAATACCTGTAATATCTGCATCATTATAGCAGCAGCAACCACTGTTAAAGTAGGAAGGCTTTAATTTATTATGCTTTTCAGCAGCCGCAATTTTATTATTATTTACGGTATTGTTAGGATGATCAGAATATAATCCCGATGCAAAAACAGGTTTATGTGTATGCCCGGTTATGAGTAATAAGTATTCCCGCCTGCTGCTCCATTCATGCATCATAATATTATGCTTATCACGAAGTGTAAAATCATTTGCAGGTGTATTTACATTTATCTCCAGGTATCTTTGAAGTGGCCGCCAGATATGAGCGACCATCCATGTGCTGAAAGCATTATTGTCACTCATTTTATCTCCCTGGTGTCCATGCGTTAAAAAAATGGAAAGAGGTTTTTCGTTTATTATTGTTTTTAGCAGAATACCTTCCCATACAGGCAAAGGCAATGTAAAAATATCTTTAAACCATATATCTACATCCAGTTTATTTTTCCAGGTCAGATCGTGATTGCCGAATGTTTTATAATATTTATTTTCCTGTTGAAATTTTGCTTCGGATCTTAAAGCTGTAATGTTTTTTGATATAACTTCTTTAGGCTTATACTTCCACAATTCTTCCGCATCGCCAAGATTTATGTAAGTGAATTTATTAAGCAAATAATAATCGAGAGCGGCTAAATAATTCGGTTCATTACTGGCAAAATCATCTCCATGATCCTTATTGCCTTTATGATGATCGCTGAAGATGATGAATTTATCTTTTGCAATATCTATGTTGATTACAACACCTTTTTTCCCAGGTTTTTCTTTAAGATTATTCAATAGCCTCGTTAAAGATCTGAACACGTTTTTTCTATTTGGTGCAGAGGCATTAGACGCAAGCTTTGTTAGCCATGGGTTTAATATTTTTTGCAGAATTTTTTTCAAAGTTTTTATTTAAACAATCTGCCAATCACAGGTAATTTTTGAAATTCTTTTCTTTCGATGTTCATAATAAACAATAGGTAAATAAGCAATAAAAAGCTTGCCGCTGAAATATTTACTAACCTGTTATTGAAAAAATGAATAACTGTACAATGTACAAAAAATAAGAGTATTACAATTATTATGTAGGCGCATAATTTTTTCCATGCGTACGGAATTCGATATGCTTTTTGCCCCCATATAAACGAAATAACCATCATGCTTCCATAACAAAAAAATGTAGCCCAGGCGCATGCCATGTAACTGTAATAAGGAATGAAAACATAATTAATAACTAATGTAATAACAGCTCCGATTATAGTAATGTATGCCCCTGAAATTGTTTTATGTGTAAGCTTGTACCAGATGGAAAGATTGTAATAAATACCAAGGAACATATTTGCCAAAAGCAGTATAGGCACTACTTTCAAGCCTGTCCAGTAAGTTTTTTTGCTGAGAAAATATTTCCAGATATCTAAATAAAGCGCTACAATCAAAAACATAACAGTGATGGCGATCACAAAAAATTTCATTACCCGTGCATAGGTTCTCTGGGGATTTTCTCCTTCTGATTGTTTAAAGAAGAATGGCTCTGCACCCATACGAAAAGCCTGGATAAAAAGGCTTATCAAAATAGAAAGTTTATAACAGCCGCTGTAAATTGCCACTTCATTTTTTGCAGCTTCCACTGAATGCACTGGAGCCCACCAGCCCAGCATTATTCTGTCAAAAGTTTCATTTATCATACCACCAAACCCAGCAATTATTAATGGCAAAGAATAGATCATGATTTGTTTCCATACAGTTGCGTTAAACTTCCATTTGAATGCAAACAGTTCTCTTGATAATAAGATTAAAGTGATAAATGAACCAATAAGATTAGCCAGAATAACATAGCCAACTCCATAATTTTTTATATAATATTTTGCCACTAAACCGGTAGGATCATTGGCAACGATCTTTGGGCAAACAGAAATAAAAAAATACGTTAAGCCAATGGTTATAAGAATACTCGTTATGCGGATCAATGCAAATTTTCGTGGACGACCTTCCTGTCTTAATCTTGCAAAAGGCAATGTAGACAAAGTGTCTAAGGCAATTATCAATGCACTGTAGGTTATAAATTCCGGATGATCATCAAGCCTTAGCCAATGTGCAACAGAAGTATGTGATAATAATAAAAGCGTAGTTAAAAAAATGGTGCTGATGAAAATAGATATGGAAGAAGTACTGTAAATATCTTTTTTAAAACCTTCTTTATGTGAAAATCTAAAGTATGCAGTTTCAATACCATAAGTAAAGATCACATTTAAAAAAGGTATAGCGGCATATACAAGACTCATCTCACCATAGCCTGAAACAGCTAATACACCTGTGAGATAGGGGGTGAGGAGATAATTTAAAAATCTTGCAGCGATAGAACTGGCGCCATACCAAACTGTTTGCTCTGCTAACTTTTTAATACTGCTCAATTTTCCTTTTTAAAAATCAAATTTAGTTGTATAATTTTTAATTAGCTACTCTGTTAATGCCTGCACGCTTTCCAAGTTTAGTGTATCTTTAATAAAAATATTTAATCATGAAAAAATTAATTTATACACTTATAGCCATTCTCTTCTTTAATATCACAGTTTCTTCGCAGGCACGCTATGTTTTTATTGATTTTAAAGATGCACAAAAGCCCGCTATTCAAAATGAATATTCTTTTTCTGATAAAATAGTCAGCAATGCTATTGATGATAAGATGACAAAAATGGGTTACAAGGGTAAAGAAACAAAAGGATATACAGTTTATAAAGGCGTGGTAATACCTGAGTTGGGTAACCAGCCGTATGATCTGTATTTTAAGGTAGACAGGAAAAGTCGGAAAGAAAAAGATAATGCTGTTGTTAGTATGCTGATTTCTACGGGTAGCGAGAATTTTATCAGCGATACTTCTGACAGCAAAACAATTAATAATGCAAAAAATTATCTTGATAATTTAAGAATTTCAATTGAGGCATATGACCTTCAGCAACAAATTAACGCACAGCAGGATATTGTAACAAAAGCTGAAAAAAAATATAAATCATTGGAGAATGATGCAGATGATCTTCAAAAAAAGAAAAAGAAAATAGAGCAGCAAATAGAAGATAACTTAAAGGCGCAAAAAGATCAGCAGGATGAAATTGAAAAACAACGGCAACTTTTTGAAACAATAAGGGCGAGACAGAAATAAGTTAAAAGTGATAGGTTGTATGTTATACATTATCTATTAAAAATTTATCTTTTTTCTTGATAATTTTATTTCTCCTTTCTTTTTTTTAGACTCTATTCTCTTTTCTTTAGCTGCTTTGGATGGTTTGGTAGGCTTTCTTTTTTTAGGCTGAATTAAAGCCTGGTTTATCAAGATATTTATTTTTCTTATTACTTCTTCTTTATTGCCAAGCTGTGATCGCTCGGTTTGACTTTTTACCAGTAAAAATCCCTCATCAGTTATTTTATTAGCAAGTTTTATTCTTATCCGATCTTTTTGTTCTAAAGAAAGTAATCGTGAAGCCTGCACGTTAAAATAACCTTCTACCATTGTTTCCACCTTGTTTACATTTTGTCCGCCACTGCCGCCGCTTCTTGCTGTTTTAAACTTTATTTCTTTTAAAACATTTATCATCTTCTAAAGTTAATTAAGTATTTAGTGAATGTGAACCTTAGCAATATTATTTACGTTAATTTTAATATGACAGAAAAATTTTACATTTTTGCATATACTAATCGGGAACCAATGCTTAACAGGATATATAATTCATTGACGGAGAAAAAGCGGCACGGCAAAAAATCGTTTGCTGTTTTAATAGATCCTGATAAAGTGAATAATGAAAAAATGCAGCGGCTGATCGATCTTGCTATAGGTGCAAAAGTTGATTATTTTTTGGTTGGAGGTAGTTTGGTTATTTCTAATTATTTAGATGAGTGTATACAGTACATAAAGAGATCATGCAATATTCCTGTTGTACTTTTCCCCGGAAGTCCTTCGCAGGTTTCAAAATATGCCGATGCATTATTATACCTGTCATTGATAAGCGGACGTAACCCGGAGTTGTTGATCGGGCAGCATGTTATCAGTGCGCCGGTTGTAAAGAACAGCGGGCTGGAAATAATGAGTACCGGCTACATAGTAATTGATGGAGGAGCGCCTACAACGGTTTCTTATATTTCCGGTGCAGCGCCTTTGCCCTCAGATAAAGATGATATTGCCATGTGTACCGCAATGGCAGGTGAAATGCTGGGCATGAAAATAATTTATATGGATTCCGGCAGTGGCGCTAAAAGACCTATCACAGAAAGCATGATTGAAAAAGTTTCGCAATCCATTTCTGTTCCTTTAATTATTGGTGGTGGTATTACAGATCCTGAAAAAGCTTACCTGAATTGTAAAGCAGGCGCTGATGTAATTGTTGTTGGTAACGCTATTGAAAAAGATGAGAGTCTTATTTTTGAAATAGCTGCTGCTGTTCATTCAGTGCTGGTGAGGGTTTAGTCAGATGGTCAAATGGTCAATAGTCAATGGTCAATGTCAATAGGTATTTTACATAATGACTAATGACTAATGACTGCTACTCTTGATGGTGTATCTTTTCCGCTCACAATCGTTTTTGAGCTAATGGCGATTGCCTTTATAATTTCTGCCATATTGTTCATATCAAGCGTTTCTATTTCATCACTTTGTTTGTGATAGTTAGGTTCATTATCCATTTTAGAAGTTGAAATGGTATGCGCCGGAACACCTAATGCAGCAAGCGTTGCATTGTCGCTCCTGTAAAATAAATTTTGTGTTGGATAAGGATCAGGCTCAAAATGAAATTTAGAATTAATAAGATTTGCCTGTAAAATTTTTCCAAAGTCAGATCTTTCGTAACCGGTTATATACGCTGAATTTATTCCCCATTTACTCTCTGTGCCAATCATTTCAATATTAAACATAGCAACAACTTTATCAGGGTCTAATTGTTTTGAGAAATACCGGGAGCCATAACCGCCAACTTCCTCGGCAGTGAAGGCAACAAAAATCAAGGTGCGTTCATTATTTTTTAACTGGGTAAAATATTCTGAAAGCATGATAACGGCTGTAGTTCCTGCTGCATCATCGTTTGCGCCATTATAAATTGAATCACCTTTTGCATCAGGCTTGCCAATACCTAAATGATCATAATGCCCTGAGAAAATAACATACTCATCTTTTTTACTTTTTCCGGGAAGAATACCAACAACATTTGCCATCGGAAGACGTTGCACCTCCTGAATTATTTCAAGGTTGTACGTTGAAGGAATGGATGAGGATAACAGAAAAACTACACTGCTATTTTTTTCGAAAATGGCAGGATTTGATTTTTTAAACCTGGCAAATCTGGTTGTATAAAAGGTATCAACAATAACCAAATAATTCTTATCAGACTCAGTATATTTTGAAACTTCATTTCTTAAATCTTTGTTGGCTGATATTGTTGCCAGCTCATAGTTTGAATTATTGTTTAGGCTAATGTTCTCTTTTGTACTAATTACCATAATGTTCCGAGCATCAGCTTCGCGTCCGTCAATTTCACCTTTTACAGAAATGATTTTTGGTTTAATTACATTGGAAGATTGCAGAAAAGAGAAAGCGCTATTGAAAAATTTCAGCCCATTCTTTTTAAATTCTGATGCAATAAAATCAGCAGCTTTATCAATTGCAGGTGTAAAAGTTCTTCGTCCCTGCATACTATCAGATGAAAGTACTCTTTCAATCCTTTCAACTTCAGTTGCATTAATAATTTTATCAATTGATTGTGCAGTTGCAAAATTTACAAAAGCACTACAGAAAATCAGGATATAAATTCTTTTCATGCTTTTTACTTATCAACTTATCAACCGATAACTTTTTTTACAAGCTCATCATTTCTTTAAATTTAACAGCCTGCCTGCGGCTAACTTCTACCTTTTCTCCTCCCATTATTTCCAATAATAATCCTCCATTAAAGTAAGGTTCTATTTTTTCTATCATCCTTAGGTTTACAATATGTTTCCGGTTAGCTCTGAAGAAAACTTTATCATCTAATCTTTCTTCCAATGAGTTAAGAGATTTTAAAATAAGGGGTTTGTGTCCGGCAAAAAACACTTTTGCATAATTACCCACACTTTCAAAAAGGCGAACATCAGAAAGTTTTACAAACCAACAGCGTTCACCGTCCTTTACAAATACCTGGTCATTCTCTCCCAATAAACCGCGATTCATATTTGAGTACGATAATCTTTCCTCTTCATCTTTTTGCTTCACCTTCATTAATGCATCAGCAAGCCGTTTGGGTTCTACAGGCTTCATCAGGTAATCCAATGCATTTACTTCAAAAGCTTTTAAAGCATACTCGTCATACGCAGTTACAAAAATTACATGCGGCGCTCTTTCCAGTTCCGTCAGCATATCAAATCCTGTTTTCCCCGGCATTTGTATGTCCAAAAAAATAAGATCAGGACTCAGGCTTTCAATCTTATCAATGCCTTCATTGGCATTAGCGGCTTCCCCAATTACTTCCACTTCAGGAAATTCCTGTAAAAGTTTTTTTAACTCATTTCTTGCTAAACGTTCATCATCAATAATGATAGCTTTCATACAATGATTTTTATTCACAATGTTTAAAAAGTAATCAGGTTATTTATCATTTAGTCAATAAGCAATAAAAATCATACTGACTCAATGACCCATTGACCAATGACTAATTTAATAATTTACCGGTATAATTATTTTACACTCTACCATATTATTGCCAACATTCTTAATTTCAAAGCGTGCTTTACCATGATAAAGAAAACGAAGGCGATCCTGGGTGCTCTTTATTCCAAATCCGTCATCATTTATAACATCATTTAGTTGTCCGGAGTTTTGTACTACTAATTCATGATTATTACCTTTAAAATCAGAACAAATTTTTATAAATCCGCCATTGATGCTTTTACTTATTCCATGTTTAATGGCATTTTCTACCAGCGTCTGCAACATCATTGGCGGTACGGGCTGTTCCAGAGTATCTTCATCAATCTTCAATTCTACTTTTAATCTTTCTTCAAAACGCATTTGTTCCAAAGCAAGATAATCTTTTACTATGTCAAGCTCTTTATGTAATGGTACGGTTTCCATTTTTTCTACATGCATACTGCTTCGTAAAATATTGGAAAGTTCGGTGATAGCCTTTCGTGCCCGCTGTGGGTTTTCATCAACCAAAGCCCTTATACTATTTAACGAGTTGAAAATAAAATGCGGATTAATGTGAGACTTTATGGTTTTTACTTCAAGTGCCTTTACTGTTTTTTCAAGCGTTAACCTATCTACCTGGTCATTACGATTTTTTTCTACAAAGTGCCAAACCATATATAACAATAGCCATAATGCAACTAATATAAATGTAAAAATGATCTCCCACCAAAATCTTCCCTTGCGCTGATCTTCGTATTGCCAATCTCCATTTTGGTTTCTGTACCAACCTGTAGATTTTTTAATACTGATAAATGCAGTTGCATAATTTAATGCGGACTTAGAAGTATCCTGAAGCTGCAATTTATTTGCATTGGAAAGATAATAATTAGTGCCGGCTACATTTAATTGGTTTTCTTTATTAATGGCTTTATTAAGGTCTTCCTTTTTTTCGTATTCAATTAAAGATGTTTTTGTTAGCAGAGCTGTGGCTTTTGACCCATAATACACAGTTAGACCCGTGAGGGTGACACCTGAAATAAAAAGCATTATTACTTTTTTTGTGGGCAAACGCATCCATTGCATTTTTTTTAAAACAAAACGCAATAAGTGAGTGGCTAAAATAGCCCAGACAAGTTCTATAAAAAGGTCTGTCAGAAATACCCTGCTTTTTTCTGGTGGTTTTAAATACATATCATGGGCAAACTGATAAACAAAAAACAGGTTTATCATCGTCCATCCGCCCCAGCCGGCTACCTGGCATGCCCAATATCTTAGATTTAGTTTCAAGACTTCAAAATTACTTTGTTATTAGGCTAATTAACAGCGGCATTTGATTAATGGTGAAATGTGCTGCTGAAAGGCGAAGAATTATTTGATTAAAGTAAATTATTAGCGTACGTTATTTATCGTACTATCTTAAAATTAAAATCACCAGTACCTAATGCTCCCCATAATCTTATCCATATTGGTAATAGTTGCTCGGTGCCCCGTGAATTGGTTATATCTCCAAGATCAATAATGTTTTCGGTTTTCCAATTAAAGTTATCATGAAGTAATTCTTTTACTTTTTGCTTTGCATCTTCATCATTTCCGCAAATAAATAAATTATGATCACCATTGGCAAGCTTGTTTGCATCAACCATAAGGGAACAGTTTAAGGTATTTAATGTTTTAACTACTTTGGTTAGAGGAAAAGTATTTTGTATTGTTTCGCCAAGAGAGGTATCATTAACCAAAGATAGAGTTGGCGGCATACCTTTAGAAAAATCCAGGGGGTTAGCGACATCCACTAAAATTTTTTCTGCAAGATTTTGTTCACCTGCTGCGTTAAGCGCTTCCAGTGAATGCTCACCTTTTGTACAATTAAAAAGAATATCACCAAATTGAGCAGCATCAGCAAATGTTCCCTGCGAAGCATTTTTACCATTTGCTTTTGTCCACTCCGCTGCTTTTTCATTTGTTGCATCGCGGCTTCCCATTTTTACTTCATGTCCCTTTGCAATAAATGCAGTTGCCAAAGTATTACCAACCATACCGGTACCAAGAATTCCGATTTTCATTTTAATCAATTTTAGTTTTAATGTTTAGTTTTACAAAGATGATAAAGATAAATAAATGCCCAATCAAAATTTAAATACAGCTAAGGAATTATTAACTGCTGCGGATAAAGAATTTGAGAATAATATTCGCCCGGCTGTTATTGAAGAATTCTCAGGACAAAATCAGATAATTGAAAATTTAAAAATTTTTATAAAAGCAGCTAAGCTACGCAATGAAGCACTGGATCACATTCTTTTTCATGGACCGCCGGGGTTAGGTAAAACAACCTTAAGCAGGATAGTTGCTAATGAATTAGGCGTAAATATTAAAGAAACGAGCGGACCTGTTATTGAAAAGCCCGGTGACCTGGCGGGTCTTCTTACAAATCTTGAAGCGAATGATGTATTATTTATTGATGAGATCCATCGCCTGAGTAATGTGGTGGAAGAATATTTGTATGCGGCGATGGAAGATTATCGCATTGATATTATGATTGATACAGGACCCAATGCAAGAAGTGTACAGATAAATCTAAACCCATTTACATTAATTGGCGCTACTACAAGAAGCGGTTTACTTACTGCGCCTTTGCTTTCACGTTTTGGTATTAAATCAAGATTAGAATATTATGATGCTGTTACGCTGCAAAAAATAATTTTACGTTCTGCAGCAATACTCGGCACAAAAATAACTTCTGATGCTGCCACAGAAATTTCAGGAAGAAGCCGTGGTACACCACGTATTGCCAACGGACTTTTAAGAAGGGTAAGAGATTTTGCGCAGGTGCTTGGCAATGGCGTTATTGATCTTGCCATTACCCATCATGCGCTAAAAGCTTTGAATGTAGATGAGTATGGGCTGGACGAAATGGACAACAAAATACTTTTAGTTATAATCGAAAAATTTAAAGGCGGACCTGTTGGTATAACCACTATTGCAACTGCTGTAGGAGAAGAAACAGGAACACTGGAAGAAGTGTATGAACCATTTTTAATACAGGAAGGATTTTTAATGCGTACGCCACGAGGTAGAGAAGTTACACCAAAAGCGTATGAGCATTTAGGTAAAAAACCTTATGGAAATGCAGAAACTCCGTTATTGTTTTCGAGTATTTAATAATGTACGAAGTACGATGTTTGATGTTCGATGTACAGAAGATGAGTAAATAATAATCAATTTTCCCATTAATCCTCTAATCCCATAAATCCCAGTTCAGACTATTCCTGCACAACCAGCCTGAAACCATTTCCATGAATATTTACGATCTCAATGCTCGGGTCATCTTTTAAATATTTGCGAAGCTTAGCAATATAAACATCCATGCTGCGTCCATTAAAATAAGTATCGCTTCCCCATATTTTTTTAAGCGCCGCATCTCTTTGCAAGAGATCGTTCTTATACTCACAAAGCATCTTTAATAATTCATTTTCTTTGGGAGATAATGTATGGGTCTGCTTATCTGCAGTTAACTGACGTAATCTTGGGTTGAAATGAAATTTTCCCAGATCATATTCTGCATTGGCTTCTTCCCTGTGCAGCTCTTCATTCCGTTTTAAAATAGCTTTTATTTTATGCAGCAATACGTCGCTGTCAAAAGGTTTGGTAATGTAATCATCAGCGCCAAGCTTATATCCCTGTATAATATCTTCCTTCATTGTTTTTGCAGATATAAAGAATAAAGGCATATCCGGATCTACATCACGAATTTCTTCCGCAACTGTAAATCCATCCATGTTTGGCATCATTACATCAAGCAAACAAATGTCAAATTTTTCACGCTGGAAAGCGGCAAGCCCCAGCCTTCCATCTCTTTCCAATATAACATCATAATCATTCAGCTCGAGATAATTTTTTAAAACCATTCCAAGGTTTGTGTCATCTTCGCAAAGAAGCACTTTAGGTTTTTTATTCTCCATAAAAAAGTATTTATTATAAATTAAAGATATTTCGTTTTTGGCAAAACAATCAAAAATCTCTTACAGCCATATTTGTGCCCAATTTTTTTACGTATATCAATTATCAACTTAATAACTTTTTAAAAAAAATATTATGGCAAATAATGATGCATTTCTTAAGCAAATAAAAGATGGTTACATCTTTAAAGGGGAATCAATAAAGATAGAAAAGAGATAAAACAAACTGCAGAAAATTATCCTGAAACATCTTTTTATAAAACCGAAGATATTATTACGCAATTGGGAATTGGAGAAGCGCTGGTTACATTGCTGTTACAAAAAGCATTATGCGTACTGCTGGTAATACAATTGTACGCTCTTTATTAGGCTCACTGGGAGTAGGTGGAAGAACCACAAGAAAAAAAGGAATCAGTTGGTTTTGAACGTGTTTTAAATGAAATAGCTTCTTATCTTATTGATCCTCAAACAAAAAAATTTAAAAAAACTTTTAAATTCTCTTGCTTAAGAGCATTTTCTCATTATCTTTGTCTCGGTTTTTCATAGGATATTGGATTTTAAAGCGGGACTAGATTTCTATCTGGGTCCCTTTTTTATTTTACAGACCTTTCCATTTACCAACCAATCCGTCCCCGGTAATGCTGATCTTATTTTCTGCCTGAAGATAATTAAGCACTTTCCATACTTTCTCTTTTTTAAAAGTGTTTAAATTCTTCAATAATAAATTTGAGTGAACAGGAACCTTCTCAGTTAGCTTCTCAATGATCATAGTTATATTTTCAAACTCGGTTTTGGATACAACAATACTTTTTTCGTTGATGCAATTATCACAAATGCCACAGGGTTTTATGGCGAGGTCATTAAAATAATTTCCTATCGTTTTGCTTCTGCACGCTTTTGTTTTTACATAACCAATCATTGCCTGCAATCTTTTTTCAAAAGCAATTTTTCTTTTAGATAAATTATTTTGATTGATAGTAAAATCCTCTGTGCTTATCCTGTTGCGCAAAAATTGTATTTGAGGTTTATCTTTTTGCGGATGATATTCAATAACGCCAAACTGCTGCAATTTTTTAAGATCAGATTTTAAACCGGCAACATCTTTCTTTATAAAACCGGCTAATTGATTTTCATAGATGGAAGAAGGATAGTCAAAAATTCCTTCATAACTGCGAAGCAGACCTTTAATTACAGGCTCTAAATCGGGATAAGTTTTTTCAAACTCCTGCAAATGATTTTTATCGCAGGTAAACATAACCGTTGAGGGTAAAAATATCTGTTCATTGTAAGAAATAAATTCTTCCTGTTCTAAAACTTTCAATGAATAGTTAACGGTATAAATATTCAGATTAAATTTTTTTACAAAATCATTTATATCAAAATCAAAATAAATTCCTTCGCCGCTCCCCGACGGTAATTGCAGGTAATTTACCAGCGCTTTGTAAACATTTTTTACTTCTTCAAACGGTGGATACCTGATAGCGGATTGTTTCTCCAAATCGTCTAATTCATTCTGATGAAAAAGCAAAACGGCATAGGCTTTTTTTTCATCTCTACCTGCCCGTCCTGCTTCCTGGTAATAGCTTTCCAGTGCATCCGGCACATCATAATGCACAACAGTTCTCACATTGCTTTTATCAATGCCCATTCCAAACGCATTGGTGCAGGCTATTATTCTTGTTTCATTTTTTATCCAGCTTTCCTGTTTTGTTGTTCGTTCGGTATTCGTTAATCCTGCATGATAATAATCTGAATTGATGTTATTCATCTTCAGCAACTCTGCAATTTCTTTTGTCCGCTTCCTGCTTTTGCAATACACAATACCGCTGCCCTGCACATTTTTAAATATCTCTATTAATTTATTTTGTTTAGAAGAAGGACTGAAAACACTGTAAGAAAGATTAGGTCTCTCGAAAGACTTTTGAAATCGTTTGTGATCATTTTTGAAAGCAAGCTTATCACAAATATCATCCTGCACTTCTTTAGTTGCAGATGCTGTAAGCGCAAGAATTAGCGTATCAGGTAAATGTTCTCTTAAAACAGCAATCCGTAAATAAGGAGGTCGAAAATCGTAACCCCATTGCGATACGCAATGTGCTTCATCAACTGCAATTAAATTAATGTGCATACCCGGCAGGTATTCAAGAAATAAATTGGTTTCTAATCTTTCCGGAGAAACATATAAGAATTTAAAATTGCCATGAACAGCATTTTCTAAAGTTCTTTTTACTTCAAAAAAACTCATACCTGAGTAAATTGAAAGTGCAGGAATATTTTTTTTCTTGAGACTTTCCACCTGGTCTTTCATCAAAGCAATTAATGGGCTGATAACAAGACAGAGTCCCTCTTTAACCAAAGCCGGAACCTGGAAGCAAATTGATTTTCCGCCACCTGTAGGCAGCAAGGCTAATGTATCTTTTCCATCTAATACAGAAGAAATAATATCTTCCTGCAAAGGTCTGAAGGTATCGTAGCTCCAATATTTTTTTAGTATATCAATTGTCTTCACCATTTAATAATACAGAATAATCAACAAATAACTATTTTAAAAAATCATTGTAGTAAATAAATTTAAGGCATAGTTTTTATGGCATCTATTTAAAAATACTTTATGCAAAGAGATGGTGCATTAACAAGCATATGGCAACATAATATGCCGGAATACATTCCTCAAACCCATACGTTGACAGATGAGGTTTTTGATGTAATAATTGTAGGTGGTGGTATTACAGGAATTACCACAGCGCTGCAACTGCAAAAGGCAGGTAAGAAATGCATTCTTGCCGAAGCACATACAATTGGCTTTGGAACTTCCGGTGGTACAACTGCTCACTTAAATACTTTCATGGATAATTCTTATGCGCAGATAGAAAAAGATTTTGGGGAAGATAATGCTCAATTAGTGGCAACTGTTGCAAGAGAGGCATTAGATCTTGTGAAAAAAAATATCAAAGAATATAATATTGAATGCGAACACAGTGAACAACCGGGATATCTTTATTCACAGGATAAAAACCAAACTAAAGAACTTGATGAAATTTATCATGCCTCTCAAAAAGCAGGTTGTGAAATTCACTATGAAGATAAAATTCCCTTACCGATTGATTTTATAAAAGCAATTGTTTATGAAAGACAGGCTCAATTTCATCCTGCAAAATATTTTTATGCATTGGCAAAAGCGTTTGAAGATGCAGACGGAGTATTACTACAGGGTTGCAGAATAACAGGCGTACATGAAAAAGGTGATCATCTTGAAATGGAAAGCCATCGTGGAAAAATACAGGCACGCCAATTAATTTATGCAACACATATTCCACCGGGTGTAAATCTTTTGCACTTCAGATGTGCGCCGTATCGCAGTTATGTTATGGCAGTTAAATTAAAAGATGATAATTATCCTGATGCATTGGCGTATGATATGTATGACCCTTATCATTATTACCGTACCCAGGAAGTGGACGGAAAAAAATATTTAATAGCAGGAGGAGAGGATCATAAAACTGCTCATGAGGGAAACACTAATGAATGTTTTAGAAAACTGGAAGCTTACCTAATGAAATATTTTAAGGTAGAAGAAGTATCCTTCAAATGGTCATCACAATATTTTCAATCAACAGATGGCTTGCCTTATATTGGCCATTTACCCGGCACCCCGGATAATATTTTTGTTGCAACAGGCTTTGGTGGAAATGGAATGACTTACAGCCATGTTACAGCATTGCTGCTTACTGATCTGATCGCAAACGGTAAAAGCCGGTATGAAAAATTATTTGATCCCAACCGGATAAAACCTGTTGCAGGTTTTGAAAATTTTGTAAGGGAAGCTGCTGATGTGGTTGCGAAATTTATCGCGGACAGATTTACTAATGTAAAAATTCATGAGTTGGTTGAGCTGGCACCCGGTGAAGCAAAAGTTGTAAAATATGAAGGCGATACAATTGCTTTGTATAAAGATGAAAATGGAGGATTACATGCTGTTAACCCTGCCTGCACACATATAAATTGTATTGTGGGATGGAATACTGCAGAGCAAACCTGGGATTGTCCTTGTCATGGATCAAGATTTTCAATGGATGGAAAAGTACTAACAGCGCCGGCAAGAAAAGATCTGGAAAAGATAAGTCTCACAGACCTCACCCCATAGAAAGTTTTATTATTATTGTTTGTTTATGCTTTGCCCCTCTCCGAAGGAGAGGGGTAGTTAGTTTATAATAAATGAATAAATTCTTAGTAGTTTTTAAATAATCAAATATAATCAACATTGTACATCATACATCGTACATTACATAACCTTCTTCCATCTTAATCTAACAGAATTGGCAGCAAGAATTACATCGCTGAAACCCATAGCCAGTGCAGCTATGCCGGGAGTAAGCAAACCAATAGCGGCAATTGGAATGGCAATAATGTTATAAAAAAATGCCCAGAACAGGTTTTGTTTTATTGTAATAAAAGTATGTCGTCCAAGTCCCAATGCCAATGGTAAATTTTGTAATCCGCTGTTCATTAAAACTACCTGTGAATTTTGCCGGGCAATTTCTGTTGCATCGCTTAAAGAAATTCCTATCGTAGCTTTTGCAAGCGCTGCTGCATCATTAATTCCATCACCAATCATTGCCGTAGGCGCTACTGAATTTAACTTACTTATTAGTTCAAGTTTTTGCTCCGGCGTTTGCTCTGCATAAAATTCGTCAATACCTAATTCATTGGCAATTTGCCTGCACTTGGCATTACTATCGCCGCTTAGTAAATATGTTTTAATTTCTTTTGATCTAAAATAATTTATAACCTCCTTTGCTTCCGTTCTTATTTCATCTTTTACATCTATCCAGCCCAGCAATTCATTATTTTTTATGAGATAGATGTTGTGATCTTTTTCACTGGAAATATTTTCTGCTATTTTATACGAACCTATTGCATAATTATTATCATCATTATCAATTGCTTTGATACCAATTCCTTTTATCTCCTCAATCTTTTTCCATTTTATTTCATCTTTTGCCTGCCTGCCGGACAGGCAGGTTTTCCATTGCTTTGTTATTGTTTTTGCAATTGGATGGTTTGAAAATTTTTCTAAAGAATAAGATATTCTTTTAAAGTATTCTTCATTAACAATCTCAAATCGAAAATCAGAAATCATAAATTGACCTGTGGTCAATGTTCCTGTTTTATCAAAAACTATCTGCTGAATATTTTTAAATAATTCAAGACTCTTTGCATCTTTAAAAAGTATACCATTCTTGGCTGCTCTTCCTAACCCAACAGCAATGGCAGCTGGAGTAGCAAGCCCCATTGCACAGGGACAGGCAATTACCAGTACTGCAATGCTTCTCATCAGTGATCTGTCAAAGGGAATATGAAATAAAAAATAATTAGCAACCAGCGTTAGCGCTGCAATTATTAAAACTGCAGGTACAAAAATGCCGCTTATTTTATCAGCCAGTTGCTGAATAGGCGGCTTTTCTGACTGTGCCTGTTTAGCAAGATTTACAATCTTTGAAAGAATAGTTTCTTTTCCAACGGCAGTAACCTGCGCTTTAACTGTGCCATTCTCTACAATACTTCCGCCGATCAAACTATCTTTTGCATGCTTTTCCAATGGCAGACTTTCACCGGTTAAAATGGATTCATTCACACTGCATTCTCCCCATAAAATTTTGCAGTCAGTTGGCACATGCTCCCCGGTTTTTATTAAGACAAGATCGCCAACTCTTAGTTGTGAATTTTCCACAGAAAAAATTTGTTCTTTGTGTTCATCATCAAAAGCTATTATATTAGCCATTACTTTCTGCTCTGCAGATAATGACTTTAATGCTTTTTGTGTAGAAGCAATAGAAGCATCTTCCATCCAGTAACCTAAAAAAACAAGTGTAATAATTGTTGCCGCAGATTCATAATACAAATATTGTTCTCCCAAATTCATCAGTGTTGCGATAAGACTGTAAATAAACGCAGCAGTAGCTCCCAGGGCAATAAGTACATTCATGTTAGGCATTCCGTTGCGAATACTTTTTACAGCGCTTGTTCCAAAATATTCCATACCAACAATAAATACAGGAAGACATAAACCAAACTGTATCCATGGGTTCATTAAGAAATCGGGATGCCTTGGTAACATGTGTAACATTAATACCAAAGTAAAGGGGAGGCAAAACCAAAATTTTTGCAGAGGAGTTTTTAAAAATTGTTGTCGGTTGGCAGTTGTCGGTTGCCCGTCAATTACTTTATATCCTAACCCTTCAATCCCTTTCTTTATTTTTTCCTGCTTGCCATTTTCACCCGGTTCAAAACTAACATCACCATCAATAAGATTTACTGAAACATCTTTCAGTCCTTCTTTTTTCAGATATTTTGATATGGTTAATGCACAGTTGGAACAGGTCATTCCTTCAACTTTCCATTCAATTTTTTCTGTCTGAACCACGATTTATGGGATTTATAGGATTATCATGAATGATATATTCTTTTATGTGAAGTTAGTATCACAAAAAAATATTCATTTGCTAATAGTGGAATTTATCTTTGCAACATGGAGTCAATTTATAGTTTGAGTGAGATTGAAAGTGCAGCGAAAGAATTAATTCAATTTTTACATGAGCACACTGTTATTGCTTTTCATGGAAACCTGGGCGCCGGCAAAACCACTTTTATCCAGGCTGTATGCAAACAGCTTGGTGTAAAAGAAAATGTTTCCAGCCCTACTTTTTCTATCATTAACCAGTATACAACTGAAAAGAATAAAACCATTTTTCATATCGATCTTTATCGTGTAAAAGATAATGAAGAGGCTATTAACGCAGGTGTGGAAGAATGCATTTACAGCGGCGATATATGTTTTATTGAATGGCCCGAAAAGATCTCTATTTTGCCTGCTGATACCGTGAATTTGTTTATTGAGCCAATTGATAAAAGCACAAGGAAGCTTACTGTAAAACTTCCGTGATTAAATTCATTTATAATTCTTAATTTTCATAAGTAATCATTTACCATGTCTGCATCAAAACCTTTCGTATCTCCATCATTTACTTATGAAACGATGGAAGAAACACTTGACATAAAGCCCCAAGGCGCTGAATTATTCATTGGTATTCCCAAAGAAACTTCTTTCCAGGAAAACCGTGTTGCGCTGTCTCCTGATGCGGTATCAGTGTTAACCAATAACGGGCATCGTGTGGTTATGGAAACCCATGCCGGCGAAGGCGCCAGCTATTCTGATCATGATTACAGCGAGGCAGGAGCAAAAATTGTTCATACTAAAAAAGAAGTTTTTGAATGTGATATTTTGGTAAAAAGTGCGCCGGTAGGTGAAGATGAAGTTCCGCTTTTAAAACCCAACCAATTCATTATTTCTCCTATACACCTTGCAGCGATGAAGCAGGAAATTTTGGAGAAGATGATGGAGAAAAAAATTACTGCACTAAGTTTTGAAAATTTAAAAGACGATAGCGGGCACAATCCCATTGTACGCAGCATGAGCGAAATTGCCGGCAGTGCAGTAATGCTTATTGCCGGACAATATTTAAGCAATGCAAATAATGGCAAAGGGGTTTTGGTAGGAGGTATCTCCGGTATTCCGCCAACAAAAGTAATTATTATAGGCGCCGGAATTGTTGGCGAGTATGCAGCAAGAACAGCACTGGCAATGGGTGCCAGCGTAAAAATATTTGATAACAGTATTTACCGTTTAAAAAGATTGCAGAACAATATCGGTGTGCGTTTGTACACATCAGTTATTGAACCAACCATTTTAGCGAAGCAATTAAAAACATGCGATGTTGCCGTGGGAGCCTTGTCTTCATCCGGTGGAAGAACGCCTGTTGTTGTTACAGAACACATGGTGAGCAGGATGCGGCCGGGAACTGTAATAGTTGATGTAAGCATTGATCATGGCGGCTGCTTTGAGACTTCTGAAATTACTACGCATGAAAAACCTGTTTTTCGTAAATATGATGTTATACATTATTGTGTGCCCAATATTCCCAGCGGCTTTGCACGCACAGCATCGCAATCTATCAGTAATGTATTAATGCCGCTTATGCTTGAAATGGCTGATGATGGCGGCTTTGAGAACCTTGTATGGCATAAGATAAATATCCGCAGCGGAATTTATTTGTTTAAAGGATCGCTCACCAATTTTCATTTAAGCCAGCGCTTTGATCTTAAATACACAGATTTGAATTTGCTTATCGCAAGCAGAAGATAGAATACATCCATTCACACCGTGTCCTGCTATGCCCAAGGCTCTTAGTAGAGACACGGCAGGGGAGAAATACTTACAGAGTGTACTAAACAATTTGATTAATGGGAATTTTTCGTCTTTGTCCGCTGTCCAACTACGCAACTATCCACGAGAAAAAATTGTCGAGCCGAAATTGTCCGCTTGAAAAACTGTCTGAAAAAAGTTGCTGTCTGCCCAGATTAACTGTCTGATAGAGGATTCAAAATAACTTCTTTTCTGCTTCACTTCCATTTATTAATTTGTCAAGTCGGCTTACTCTCGTTGTTTCCTGCTTTGCACTCATCACCCAATAGAATGCGGTTTTTTGATAAGATGGTCCTTGCAATTTGAAAAACTCCCACGCCCTTTTATTTGTTTTAAATTTCCTTTCAAAGTCGTCTGATAATTTTTCGGGCTTATTTTCATAGCTGTATATTTTGGATTTATCTTCTTTTCTGTTTTCAAAACTCGCAAGTCCAGATGATTGCATTAATCCTTGTTTAGTCAACACTTCTACTTTTTTAATGTTTACTGCACTCCAATTACTTGTTGGCTTTCTTGGTGTAAACCGAATACAATAATTGTTTTTGTCAATTGACTTACGAATACCGTCTATCCAACCAAAACAAAGTGCTTCGTCAACCGATTGTGACCAAGTCATACTTTGTTTGCCACTGTCAACTTTGTAAAAGCCAACCAATAATTCAGTTTTGTTTTTATGGTTTTTTTCTAACCACTTTCTGAATTCCGATTGTTTCTTAAAAAATATTGGTTTCATTTTTAAATTGTTCAGTCGTCTGTTTAATGATTGCTCTGTCGTTTTTTACAATGACCGCTAACAGTTGTATTTATGTAATTTTGCCTTTGCAGGTCTTTCACTTTAAAATTAAAACATTAGCAACATTAAAAGAGGCCGCCGATGTTGTGTGTTCGTGCTGATGGTTTTTGCAGCCCGGCAATCACCAACATCAGTTTGGATACTAACACTATTCATTTTAATCCATCCAATGTGTTATTATACCAAACCCGTCTTCTCCTGTTACATAATATTTTGCTGAAGAATATGTATAGCCTTCCGGATAATGGCATAAACCTGCTGCTACAGGATTATTATGAATGTATTCCATTTTTTGCATAAAAACTTCTTTGGTCCATAAATCTATATTTAAAGGATTACGTTCCCAAAATTGATATTCTCTATCTTTTGCACCCACATAAAATTGTTCTAATACTTTTGGATGGTTCTTCTTTAAATCTCTTTTAATTGTTTGAGATATGAACTTTAAAAAATTTCGTTGAATAGCCTCTCTCTCATACCCATCCTGAATTTTCCATACCTGCCTGCCGGCAGACAGGTTAAATGTATGTGATTACTCATGATACAGAAAACATTTAATTCTATCCATTTTTCTTTCACCATGTGTTTGAGGCTATCCATTATTACATCTTTATATTTATCCTGTTTCAAAAGATGTTTCCCCGTCCGAACGGCATTCAGCCGGGCGGGCATTCCAAAATAGTGGCTGTAAAATATTGTGTATAATGTGTTGTTATAATGGACGCATTTTAAAATTGCATGTATCTAAAGTAATAAAGTTTTACTTATCTTTTATTCAAAACTACCTGCTGGTTGTTGGTGATTGCTTAGCTGCAAAAACCAGTCGCACGAACACGCAACAACGGCGGCGTGTGGCTTTATGCGTGTGGGCACACTTTTTTAGGAACACCAGCGACGGCAGAAATAAATAGAAGTAAAATAAGAGATTTTGAGATGTTGGATATGGATAAACTTTTAGATTATTTTAAGTCAAAAAATCACTCGGGTAATTCTTCTACTGTTAATTCTGCCCAACCGGAAACTTGTTGATAAATTTCCTGTAACTCTATAAATTGATTTATAAAATCCTGCCTAATCATTTGTGGAAATTGATCTTTACCGAACTTGTTATACACTTCTAATGCGGTATCCATATTATTCTCGCAATCAAAGAAAGCAATACCACCTTTTTTTAAATCTGATGCCAAGTATATATAAATTATAAACTGGCAAAACCTATGTATATAACTTGTCCCTTCCTTATTTTGCTTTGCTGAATTTTTTAAATCCTCTATGTCTTTAGGGAGATTAAATATTATAGATAAGTCTTTATTTATCCTATCCATATCGGATTCCAGACCATACGGACATTTATTTTCATAATTATCAAGATAGGTTACATATAATTTAGTCATGTCACAAAAATTTATTTTTAATAATTTGTCAGCCTAAACTTGTCCAACCCTACAAACAAATAATAAAGAAGCACTAACTTTTGTCACACCACTTTGCAGGCCTGGCAGGCTTATTTTTTTTCTTTTCTAAATATTCTTTTAATAAATCAGTTTGTAAAATGGCTTTTCCGGATAAGGCATTGACGAGCATTTTATAATTTTTTTCGGTGCAGGGAACATGCCAGCACTTGTGTGTACGGCTCCAGCGGGCACCGGCTTTTTTTTGAAAAATATAATTAAGGGTTGCATTTTGCCTGAAAAAAATTCCAATACATTCCATTTTATTATGAAAGAAAGCTTTGAGTGTTATTGTTTCCCCGTCCGAACGGCATTTAGCCGGGCGGGCATTTTTTAAATGTATAAAATTCACAAAGCAAATACTTATTCATTCCTAAGCATAGCAGTTACAGGAATAACTTTATGATGTACTAATATGCGTTTAATTTCATCACCTGTCATACATTATATTTTATCTTTCTCATATCAATTACGGCTTCGCAAATTTTTGCGAAAAACAAATATTGCTTTCAAGGCTAAAAAGCCTTTTATTTAATTCACTTTTGATTTAGTAACCTTAGATGAAGGTAATTTTATTTTACTTTCATCTTGTGTGTAAAGTGACGGATTAACTTTGGCAGGATCTCCCTGGTAAACCCATGTTAAGTTGGTAATGTATTTATTAAAAGTCTTATTCACATCCGCTACAGAAACTTTTTTAAGATCATCATTTAGTGTAAGAGCTTTGTGCCAGTTGTTGTGTAAAATTTCATTAGATGCTAATGATGACGCCTGTGCGCTATTGGTTTCCTGCCGGTAATAAAAGCTTGTTATATATGTAGTTTTCATGTTCTTTACTTCATCCCTGGTAAAGCCCTGTTTTTTGGTTTTATCAATCAGGTTTTTAACAACCATTATATATTTATCAGGCTCCGTAGTTGATACACCAATATTTGCAGACGGGCTTAAGCCTCCATCAAAATAACTATAAGGGGCGTACGATAAACCATTGTTGGTTCTTACTTCTAAAAAGTTACGGTCATAAAATATGCGCATACCTAAGTTGAAAGCATTGAAGTCCTGTGTGCCCGGGAGAGGAGCTCCTGTTACCGCCTGGATATAATTGGTAGCCAGATCTTTTTTCTCTGATTTAAATGAATTTTGTTTTGGAGAGTACATTTCTTTCTTAAGTATAACAGGCTTTCCCCGGGCAATAGCAGCTAACATTGTTTTTATCTTTTCTTCCAATATCTTTTTTTCAATTTCGCCAACTACTACTATTAATAATCTTGATTTTGTAAGAATAGATTGATAATAAGCCTTGGTTTCTTCCGCTGTTAATTTGCTAACAGTGGCTTCTGTTCCTTCAGGAGATTTTGCGTAATTCTTTCCTGAGAAAGCTGTTTCTTTTGCCATCTTTCCAATAGCGTAATCAGGCTGTGATGCCTGCGCTTTCAAAATATTAATGGCATCCTGTTTTATACGTTCAAATTCTTTTTTATCAAAACGAGGTGCAGTTAATGCATCAACATACAAAGGCCACACAATGTCAAAATCACTTTTAATACAGTTCATAGTAAGTGAAGCATAGTCCATACCTGAGTTTCCGCCCATTTGTGCACTCACTTTATCTAATTTATTTTTAAAACTATTTTTATCATCTTTTAATGTACCACATTCAGTTAATGCAGTTATTGCAATACTTTCTATACCCGCCTTATTTGCCGGGTAATTTTGCACACCACCTTTAATAATTGTTTGTATTTCTACAATTTCATTACCACTTGGCTGAACAATAACTTTTACCCCGTCAATATTCATTTCATAAGGAGCTTTTTTTTGAGCCTGTGATAATAAAGAAATGCTAACTAAAAAAATTGTAAGAAGATTGATCTTAATTCTTTGCCATTGAGATTGCATATACAAAAGTTTAAATTGTAATTAAGGTTTAAAAAATTGAGCCGTATTAGCCGCTTTATTCATAGCGGAATTAATTATCATTCCTGCTACAAAAGATTTTCCGGTGATGTACTTCTCAATATATTTTTGAATATCCTTTTTTGTCACTTTCATACAGTTATCTAAGTAAGCAGTATAATAATCCAGGGATGTGCTGCACCATTGGTATGTCAACTGGCTGGCTAATGATGAGGGTTTTTCATTTTGGCGGATATCATTGCGCCGGATAATTTGTTTTGCATCTGCCAGTTGCCCGTTGGTAAAGTAATCATTTTGATCCCACATTTTTACCTGTTTTAATATTTCTGTATGACACTCTTTTAATTTATTTGGATTAGGTATTACAAAAATATTAATAGGACCTACATAGCTAAGCGTTTGATAGCTTACATCAGCATATGTAGCCAAACCTTTATCTACCAATGCCTGCTGCCATTTTGAAGAATTCATACGTAAGATGGTTGAGAAAACATCGGCGGCAACCGTACCTGCTGAATCATGCCTGTAATCCGGGCCGTGCCACCAATACATCATATAAGGTGTTTGGGCAATAGAAGATTCTTTTACAAAATATTCAGTAGATGTAAGTGGTGCAAATTCCGGAATTGGATATTTTTCGTGAGGATCAAAGCCGCTGTTAGGCCAGTCTCCAAATATTTTATTGGCAAGTGCAAAAGCTTCATCATGCTTTACATCGCCACAGATCACGAGAATTGAATTATTGGGATGATAATATTTGTTTTTGATTATCATCATTTTTTCAGGTGTGGCTGTGTTAATTACATTATGATCGCCAATTGGATTTTTACGGGTCATCAGATCTCCCCATAATTTTTTTTGACTTTCAAACCATATTTGAAAACCGGGATCACTTTCTGCCCGTTGAAACTCACCATCAACAACCGGCCTTTCTTTTTGCATATCCTCTGTACGATAAATCGGAAAGCGAATGGCGGCATTCATAAATTTTAAGCCTGCATTCAAACTATCTTTATTGAATGTAAAAAAATAATTTACTCTCTCCACACCCGTAGTGCCATTCCATATCATGCCTAATTCCTGTGTTCTTTTTAAAAGTTTTTCCTGGTTAGGATAATCTTTATTGGCTTTAAAAAACATGTGCTCAAACAAGTGAGAAAGCCCACTGTATTCAGGACCTTCAGTATAAGCGCCATTTTTTACCGCGATCTCTATAGTTGCCAGTGGCACCTTGGCGTTCTCAATAACTACTACCTCCAGGCCGTTGGGCATTTTTTGCCAGTAATAACTATTTGGTAAATGGGGCTGAGAAATTGCAATTAAAGGAAAAGCAAAGCCTGATAAAAAAAGTTTATAAATTTTCATGCAGATAAGTTTTAAAAATTAAATGTAATCATGATTTGAATTATTTGATTTTTTTTTGTATTTATTTATACTAATATTCTCTTCACAAAAATCATATTCCTGTGTATCATTACTGCTAACAATAAGTAACCGGTTTTTGCAATGATCATTCACCAAAGTTTTGTATAAAATAATTCCTTCCTCGTCTAAATTGGTGCAAGGCTCATCCAGTAAAACAACAGGTACATTACTAAATATTGCCTGGGCTAATTTTACCCTCTGCTTCATACCACTGCTGAAATATCTTATTTGCTTTTGTGCAGCTTCTTCTAAATTAATAATAGAAATTATTTTTTTTGAATCAACAGAAGGCAGCCAGCTTTTTAAGCTTGAATGAAATTGTAAAAATTCCATCAATGTCATTTCTTCAACCAATTCTAAGTATGGAGCTGCAATGGAAATGTTAGTATAAACATTTTCTGCATTTATTTTTTTATCTGCTAAAAAATATTGTATATCCCCCTCATTAAAAGTGGTTGCTCCGGCTATGATCTGTAACAGTGTTGATTTGCCGGAACCATTTGGCCCGGTGATGGCATAAGATCTTTCAGAGTGAAATTCAAAATCGAGGTTACGGAATATCCATTCCCTGTTGAAACGCTTACCAACTTTTGTAAGCCTAATCTTCATTAGTAGTTTCTTTAGCAGAAGCCTTAATTATACCGCGTTTGCTACTTTTTATAAAACTAATGATTTCATTTCTTTCGTTACTTTCCGGCAATTCTTTTTCAATACATTCAAGCGCCTGCGTTATATTTAATCCTCTAAGATAGATGTAACGGTATATTTCATGGATATCATTTATTTTTTCTGAAGTAAAACCTCTTCTTTGCAAGCCTACTGAATTAACGCCTACATAACAAAGCGGATCTCTGCCGGCTTTTATATAAGGAGGAACATCTTTATCAATAACAGTATGCCCGGCAATATAAGTGTGAGCGCCTATTTTAGCAAATTGCGCAGCGCCTACGAGGCCACCGATAATTGCATAATCGCCTATTTCAACATGACCGGCTAATTGTACAGTGTTGGCTAAAATAACATAGTCGCCCAAAATACAATCATGCGCTATGTGAGTATACGCCATCAAAAGACAATGACTGCCGATGACAGTTTTCCATTTATCTTTTGTGCCCCTGTTTATGGTAACAGATTCTCTTATTGTTGTATGGTCGCCAATTTCAACTGTAGTTTCTTCTCCTACAAATTTCAGATCCTGCGGAATTGCGCCTATAACTGCACCCGGAAAAACACGACTCGATTTACCAATTGTTGTGCCTTTAAGAATGGTAGCATGAGACATGATATGTGTACCATCGCCAATGGTTACGCCATCTTCAATAACTGCAAAGGAATCTATTGTTACATTATTTCCTATGCTGGCAGCAGGGTCTATATGGGCAAGAGAGCTGATCATGTTTGTGGTTTAGGTCTTTTTACTATTTGAGCCACCAGTACAGCTTCTGTTACCAGTTTATCCCCGATAAAAATAGTTCCTCTCATATCACAAATGCCTCTGCGGATGGGGTGAAGCAATTCCATTTTTAATATTAATGTATCACCGGGTACTACTTTTTGTTTGAATTTGCAATTCTCGATCTTAAGAAAATAAGTATCGTATTTATCTTCTGAATCCCTTGGTATCGCCAGTAATCCGCCAGTTTGTGCCAGCGCTTCCACAAGAAGCACCCCGGGCATAACACAATTTCCTGGAAAATGACCTTGAAAAAAAGGTTCATTATATGTAACGTTTTTTATGGCAATAATATGTTTTTCAGATATCTCTATTACTTTATCTACCATTAAAAAAGGATATCTATGCGGTAAAGTCTTTTCAATTTTTTGTATATCCATTAATGCCGGCTGTAGAGGATCGTATTTAGGAATATCCTGCCTGAACTTATTTTTTTTAATGTGCTCTTTAATTTTTTTTGCAAACATAATATTAGATGCATGTCCCGGACGATTGGCTATTATGTGAGCATTAAACGGAAATCCTACAAGAGCAAGATCGCCAATCATATCAAGCAATTTATGCCTTGCAGGCTCATTGGGAAATCGTAACTGCAGGTTGTTTAAAATTCCTTCTTCATTTACATGCACATCTTGTTTATTGAACACTTTTGATATACGCATAACCTGCTCTTCCGTTACGGGTTTATCTACCACTACTATTGCATTATTTATATCGCCTCCTTTAATAAGGTTGTTTGCCAGCAACAATTCCAGTTCATGAAAAAAACAAAAGGTTCGGCTGGGGGCAATTTCTTTATTGAACTCAGTAATATTTTTAATTGTGGCATGCTGGGTACCCAATACCGGCGAATTAAAATCAATTAATGTATTGATGCGATAATTATGATATGGCAGAGCAACCATTTCTACTTTTTTCTCCTCATCAACAAAAGTGATGTTATGATCAATTGAATAAAATATCTTTTTTGCATTCTGTTTTTTTGTACCTGTTTTTTCCAATGCTTCCACAAATGGCTGCGCACTTCCATCCAGTATTGGTACTTCTTCACCATCAATTTCTATCAAAACATTATCTATCTGGGTGCCAACAAGAGCTGCCATAAGATGTTCAATTGTGCTTATCCTTGCTCCGTTTACTTCAATAGTAGTATTGCGGTTAGTTTCAATAACATTATCAACATCAGCTTTTACCAATGGCTTTCCGGGAAGATCAATCCTTTGAAAAACTATCCCTGTATTTGGTTCTGTAGGTTTAAGCCTCATGGTTACCGCCTGCCCGGAGTGGATGCCTGCGCCTGAAATGATTACATCTTCCTTTATAGTATGCTGAAAATATTTAGGATTAGAGTTGATATGCTCCATATGCACGAAAGTATGAAAAGAATCGGATTTTGATTCGGGGTGAGAAACAATGAAATGAAAGAAGTATGTTAATAAGGTTAGTGGGATATTTTTTCTGCCAGTAATTGCTGCACCAGTTGTTCTAATTCAACAATTCTTTTTTCCATGTTAGGCAGGGTGCGGTTTAAAACCTGACTGCGCAAGGCACTTGTATAATCATAAGCAGGCGATCCGGTAACTGCTGTATTGGGCGTTTTTATTGATTTGCTTACACCGCTTTGCGCATTTATTTTACTGCCGTCTGCAATTTGTAAATGCCCTGCGATACCAGCCTGCCCGCCTATCATAACATTATTCCCAATTTTTGCGCTACCACTTATGCCGACTTGTGCTGCAATTACAGTATTAATGCCTACTTCTACGTTATGTGCTATTTGTATTAGATTATCTAACTTGGCGCCGGTTTTTATCAGCGTTGAACCCAGCGTGGCACGGTCTATCGTTGCATTTGCTCCAATCTCTACATTATCTTCTATAATTACATTACCAATTTGAGGAACTTTTTTAAATGTGCCATCTGTTTGTGGTGCAAACCCAAAGCCATCGCTGCCAATAACAGTGTTTGCATGGATAATAACATTTTTACCAGCCTTACATTCATGGTATATTCTAACGCCGGGATATAGAATGCTATTTGCATCTACCACAACATTATCGCCTATAAAAACCTGTGGAAATATTTTTACATTATCACCGATAATTGCATTTTCCCCAACATAACTAAATGCTCCGATAAAAATATTGTTACCCATTTTTGCAGTTGCAGCAATAAATACAGGCTGCTGAATTCCTGCCATCTGTTCTGTAATCATTTTTTGATAGCCAGCCAAAATGGTAGCGAAGGCGGAGTATGCATCAGGCACACGAATCAACGTAGCATCTATCTTTTGTTTAATTTCCAGTCTATCGTTTATGATAATTACAGAAGCATGGGTTGTATAAAGATATTCCTCGTATTTAGGATTAGCTAAAAATGCTAATTGCCCCTTTTGTGCATTCTCAATTTTACCAAATGAAGAAACAGAAACGGTTTCATCGCCTTCGATTTTTCCATTGATAAGTGATGCTATTTGCGCTGCGTTAAACTGCATTAAAAATGCTTTCGGGTTACAAAATACAAGTTAGCCAACTCTGAAACGATCTATCTTACATAACAAATGTAAATTTTTTTTACTGTGCCAAATAAAGATTGATTAATTAATGCATTATCTACTTTAGATATATCCTTTACTGTACCATCCTTAAATAAAATATGAATATGCTCATCCAAAGTATTGTATGTTTTATTTTCAGTTTCTCCTGTAAATGTAAGGTAAGATGCTTCTTCTTCTGAAATGTTTAATTTTTGACATACTTCAGCTTTTTTCTTATTTAGTAATTCTGCAGGAACCGGCCGTGAAAAATATTTTATTTTTAAAAGATTCCTGTTAATTAAGCCTTTGCATAAAAACGATAAGATTTTATCCGGATGATGCATCCAGTGTTTTATAGCGTTTAAGAAATCATAATCATCAAGATTGCAAAATTCAGTAAGAAATTTTTCTATGCCATGTTGTTTATAATCATCGCTAAGAAAAATATTTAAAGTTGCTGAAGGAGATTCAGCTTTTATAGCTTTAACCCGTTTAATAATATTCACCATCATTTTTTCGGCACATAAAACTGTTTTATGCAGGTAAACCTGCCAGTACATCAATCGTCTGCTTACTAAAAATTTTTCAATTGAATAAATTCCTTTTTCTTCAATCATCAGCTCACCATTATGCACCGTTAACATTTTTAAAATGCGATCATAGGCAATCACTCCTTCGTTCACTCCTGTAAAAAAACTATCTCTCATCAGGTAGTCCATGCGATCTACATCAAGCTGACCACTCACCAATTGATGCAGAAATTTTTTGGGATGCTTATCGGTGAAAATATCTATAGCTATTTGCAATTGACCGTTCATTTGGTCATTCATATTTTTCATCAATAGCAATGAAATTTCTTCGTGTGTCACTCCTTCAATGAGCGTATTTTCTAAAGCATGGGAGTAAGGCCCGTGACCAATATCGTGTAATAGAATAGCTGCTTTAGCCCCCTGTTCTTCTTCTTTGGTTATATCAAAACCTTTGCCTTTTAATTCATTAATTGCATTGTACATTAAATGATATGCGCCCAGTGAATGATGCAGCCTTGTATGAACAGCCCCAGGATACACAAGCGCCGCCATTGCCATCTGGTGAATGCGGCGTAAACGCTGGTAATAAGGATGAGAAATAATTTTAAAGATCAGATCATCATCTATTGTGATAAAACCATAAACCGGATCGTTGATTATTTTGCGGTGCAACATCTATAAATTGTTAAAATGTATAAGCCAGATTGCAAAGGTAATTTTTGGAATGGGAATAAATTACATTTGTGCTGCCCCTATCCCCGAAGGGGAGAAAAGAGACCCCATCCCCTAAAGGGGTAAAAAGGAAATTACAAGTGTGTTGAATAAAGATAAAAATGTACAAGTGAGTGACACAACGATGATGACCAAAGAACAAATGCCGGTAACTAAAATAATTTCTACATTATGAGTTTAGCAAAAATTTTATGGGTTGATGATGAAATGGAGAGCCTGAAATCCCAGATCATGTTTTTGGAAAATAAAGGATACGAAGTAAAATCTTTAAGCAATGGTTTTGATGCGGTTGATTTTGTAAAAGACAATGAAGTGGATGTTGTATTGCTGGATGAAAGTATGCCCGGCATTTCCGGTTTGGAAACGCTTCAGAAAATTAAAGAGATAAAAGCTCATACACCTATTGTACTAATTACGAAAAACGAGACTGAGAATTTAATGGATGAAGCCATTGGCTCGCAGATAACCGATTATTTAATTAAGCCGGTTAATCCAAACCAGGTTTGGCTTTCATTAAAAAAGATAATTGATAACAGGAGACTTGTTGCGGAAAAAACAACCTCATCCTACCAACAGCAATTCAGGGAATTATTTATGGCATTGAGTAATAACCCTGATCATAGTGAATGGATGGAAATTTATAAAAAGCTTGTTTATTGGGAGCTTGAAATGAAAAAAAGCGATAGTCCTGAAATGCAGGAAGTTTTTCAATCGCAAAAACAGGAAGCCAATACGGAGTTCTTTAAATTCATTTCAAAATATTATTCTTCATGGGTTACCAATCCTGCGGCTGATGCACCGGTTATGAGTAACACTTTAATGAAGTATAAAGTTTTTCCTCATGTAGAAAAGGGAACACCAACTTTTTTTGTGCTGATAGATAATTTGAGGCTCGATCAATGGAAAACAATTCAGCCAATTTTTGCAGAGAGCTTTAGAATTCAGGAAGAAGAAACGTTTTATTCTATTTTGCCAACTGCAACACAATACAGCCGCAATGCAATTTTTGCCGGTCTATTGCCTGTTGATATTGAAAAACAATTTCCGGTTGAGTGGAAAAATGATGATGAGGAAGGCGGTAAAAATATGTTTGAAGAAGGATTTTTTAAAGCACAGCTGCAACGGTTAAGAAAAACAGATTTGAAATATTCATACACTAAGATCACCAACCATCATGATGGACAAAAATTGGTTGATAATATTCATAATATGCTGCAGAATGATCTGAATATTATTGTTTACAATTTTGTTGATATGCTTAGCCATGCAAGAACAGAAATGGAAGTGCTTAAAGAACTTGCTGCAGATGAAGTAAGCTACCGCAGCATTACAGCATCGTGGTTTGAGCATTCTCCATTGCACCAGGCGTTAAAAAAGATTTCAGATAAAAAAATTAATCTCATTGTTGCAACAGATCACGGAAGCGTTAGGGTAAACACACCAAGCAAAGTAGTTGGCGATAAGCAGACGACAGCTAATCTGCGATATAAGCATGGAAGAAATTTAAATTATGAGGCAAAAGAAGTGTTGGCTTACAGAGATCCGCGGCAGGCAGGCTTGCCTGTTCCTAATGTAAATTCTTCTTTTATTTTTGCAAAACAGGATGGCTATTTATGTTATCCTAATAATTATAATCACTTTGTAAATTATTATCGCAATACATTTCAGCATGGTGGTATAAGCCTGGAAGAAATGATAATTCCGGTAATAAGAATGACAAGTAAAGCCCCCTGACCCCCGAAGGGGGAACTTAGGTTGTGAGATTATTCTTTGTCAGAAAAATTCTTTATTCCGAAAGTTTTTAATGCAACTTTAAATTGCCGGGCATAGCAGTAATGATGATATGGAAGATTTGATGATTGAATTTATTCTGAAGTACCGTCCCTCAAAATAAAATTCTGGCAACTTTCCTTCTCCTTTAGGAGAAGGTGCCCGTAGGGCGGATGAGGTAGAGAGGGATAAGAGGGTGAGGCTTATTGACAAGTAAAGTCTGAACCATGATTTATGGGGTTACCGGATTTATGGGAAAACATAATCCAGTGTTTGTAAATTTTGTTACATTTTTTATTTTAAATTAAATAAACCCGTAAGGTTTTGGGTATGAAGTACAATCAATCAACATTAAACAGGCTTGAAAAAATTTTAGAAGAAGCAGGGTATGTTGTCCGCTATGAAAGAGGTTCATTCAAAAGTGGCTATTGTATTTTAGAAGAAAAGAAAGTAGTGGTACTTAATAAATTTTTAAACACTGATGGAAAAATAAATACGCTTATTGATCTTATGCCGGCATTACAGGTTACTTATGAATTGCTCACTATTGATTCCCAAAAAATGTATGTTGAAGTAATGCAGAAACATGAAGCGTGAATTGTCAATCGTCAATAGGTCATTAGTCATTCTGTTTTTTATTGTCTATTGTCTATTGCCTATTATCTATTATTCTACTTATTACTATTCACGTTTGCAAAAGTTATTTAGCTTTGGCAGGTGAGCTATCCAGATTTAAAGATCACTTTTCTTGGTACCGGTACCAGCAGTGGAGTACCTATGATAGGCTGCAATTGCGAGGTTTGTATATCTCCTGATATAAAAGACAAGCGTTTACGGAGCAGTATTTTAGTGCAAAGCAAAACAACTACATTGGTGGTTGATACAACTCCTGACTTTCGTTATCAAATGCTACGTGCTGATGTAAAGCATTTGGATGCAGTGGTTTTTACTCATCCGCATAAAGACCATATTGCAGGGCTTGATGATATAAGGGCTTATAACTTTTTTTTAAATAAGCCAATGGAAATTTTTGCCAATGCCTTAACCGAAGAAGCATTAAGAAGAGAGTTTGTTTATGTGTTTGCTGAAAATAAGTATCCCGGTATTCCTAAATTAAATATGAATACAATTGCAACCGAGCCATTTATGGTAGGCGATATACCAATAATTCCAATTGTTGTTTATCATTTAAAAATGCCTGTGTTGGGTTTCAGGTTTGGAAAGTTTACTTATATAACAGATGCAAACAGGATTGATGAAAATGAGAAACAGAAAATTAAAGGCAGCGAAGTAATTGTATTAAATGTATTGCGAAAAGAAAAACATATTTCTCATTTTACTTTGGACGAAGCAGTGACATTGGTAAATGAGTTAAAAATCCCTAAGGCATATTTTACGCATATAAGCCACCAGCTTGGCAAACATGAAGATATAAATAATGAATTGCCGCTGAATATGCAACTGGCATGGGATGGATTGGTGTTACATTTATAAACTTTTTAAAGTTTACCTAAAACCAAACTTTTTTAGGGTAAAAATTCCGGGTGATTTCACCCTCCTATATAAAGTTCTGATAATGAATAGTTTCACCTCAATTTTTAATCATTTTAGGTACAAAATCAAGTGTAAATTCAATGATTTTATCGGGTTTACCCGCAGTTTTTACTCCCTAAAATAGGGTGTTTTACCCGTTGTTTGGCACAATGAGAGATGCTACTTTTCCAGTATGTGGAAACAATTTCTTCATGAGTATCTAAGTTTTACCAAAAAAGAAAGAACAGGAATTTTTATTCTTCTTGCATTGATAATTCTCTGCTTACTTCTTCCATTTTTATATCCCTATTTCATTCACCATAAAACTTATGATCACTCACAATTTGATAAAGAAATTTCTCAATTAAAAATTCAGCATACTGATAGTCTAACTGATAAAAAATATTATAATAAAAATTTTGATGAAAATAATTATACCAATTATTATGAGCCATCTGAAAAAAATTATTATACAAAACCAAAAGGAGAGGTATTTTATTTTGATCCCAACACAGCTTCTGCAAGCGATTGGAAGCGATTAGGTATAAGGGATAAAACTATTGAAACAATTCAAAAATATTTATCCAGGAGCGGCCATTTTTATAAGCCTGAAGATATTAGCAAAATATGGGGATTGCATAAAGATGATATTGAACGCTTATTGCCTTACGTTAGAATTGAAAATATCAAAAAGGAATATGCTAACAATGAACCATCTAATTTTCAAAACAATAATCCTACATATAAAAAACCATCTCCTCAAATCATAGATATTAATACATCAGACACAACTGCGTTTATTTCCCTGCCTGGTATTGGCAGTAAGCTTGCTCAACGCATCATAGCATTCCGTGATAAGCTTGGAGGATTTTATTCAATTGATCAGATCAAAGAAACTTACGGCTTGCCCGATTCTACCTTTATCAAAATAAAACCAAAGCTTATTCTTACAAACCCCGGCGTAAAACAAATAAATATTAATACTGCTACGCTTGATGAAATGAAATCACATCCTTATATCAGGTTCAATCTTGCCAATGCAATCATGCAATACAGAACTCAGCATGGAGATTTTTCTTCTGTTGCTGATATAAAAAAAATAATGATTGTTATTGATGAGGTTTTTAATAAGGTGTCTCCATATCTTATAGTAAACTAATAAAATTTTTATGGATCAATTTCACAGGTTATGCCAATCTGGTTATCTTGCAAGATTATATAATATTTATTTATGGATTTTAAAAGAACTGAACTTACAGAGCAGGTTGCACAAACAGCCAGGGATTTTGCATTGCAAAATATTAAGCCGCACGTAATGGAATGGGATGAAACGCAGACGTTCCCTGTTGAGGTTTTTAAACAATTGGGAAAGCTTGGTTTAATGGGAGTACTTGTGCCTGAAAAATATGGTGGCGCCGGACTTGGTTATTTTGAGTACAGCGAAATAATACAGGAAATTGCAAAAGTTTGCGGTTCAATCGGGCTTTCTGTGGCTGCACATAATTCATTATGTATAGGTCATATTTTATCATTTGGAAGTGAAGAACAAAAAAATAAATATCTCCCAAAACTGGCTACAGCAGAGCATATTGGCGCATGGGGGTTAACTGAAGCAAACACCGGAAGTGATGCAGGAAATATGAAATGCACTGCTGTGAAAGATGGCGATGACTGGATTATAAACGGTACAAAATGCTGGATAACCCATGGTAACAGCAGCGATGTTGCTGTTGTAATTTGCAGAACCGGCGAACCAAGAACAAGAAATAATTCAACGGCATTTGTTATTGAACGTGGCACATCGGGATTCAGTGCAGGCAAAAAGGAAAATAAACTTGGGATGAGAGCAAGTGAGACAACTGAAATGATCTTTGATAATTGTCGCATTCCTGATGAAAATCGTTTAGGAGAAATTGGGGAAGGATTTAAGCAGGCAATGAAGGTGCTGGATGGGGGAAGAATATCAATTGCAGCATTATCGGTGGGCATAGCACAAGGCGCCTACGAAGCATCAGTGCAATATTCAAAAGAAAGGCACCAGTTTGATCAGCCAATTGCCAACTTCCAGGGAATTTCTTTTAAGCTTGCTGATATGGCTACTGAAATAAGGGCAGCAGAACTTTTGATTGCACAATGCTGCGACAAAAAAATGCGTGGTGAAAATATTACCAAAGAGTCTGCTATGGCAAAATATTATGCCAGCGAAATTGCTGTAAAAGTTTCTACAGATGCGGTTCAGATATTTGGTGGTTATGGTTATACAAAAGATTTTCCGGTAGAAAAATTTTACCGTGACAGTAAGCTTTGCACTATTGGTGAAGGCACAAGTGAAATACAAAAAATTATTATAGCAAGAGAAGTATTAAAGTGAGATCCAATACTTCTTATTTTTTTATTTACTAATTACTTATCACTCACTCCGTATCATACCTGTCTACACTTTCAATACCTGGTAATTTTTTTACCTGCTCTACAAGTTCTTCCAATTCATCTTTATCATGCACATACACTTTAATATTGCCTTCAAACAAGCCATCTTTTGCTTCAAGAGTAAGAGCGTTAATATTGATCTTTAATTCTCCGCTTATCAAATTGGTTATTTTATTTATCACACCAACATCGTCAAGCCCAATAATTTTTATGCCGGTAAGAAAAGAAATTTCCTTATTCTTTACCCACTTTGTTTTTACTACACGATGTCCGTAGTTAGATAATAATCTTGTGGCATTAGGACAATTAGTGCGGTGTATTTTTAAGCCTTCACTCTGTGTAATAAATCCAAATACATCATCGCCTGGGATTGGCTTGCAGCAGTTAGCTAAGGTGTACATTATTTTATCACTGCTTTCTCCAAAAATGATAAGCTCTGCATCTTTTTGTAAAGTTTTTTTCGCTTCCATTTTCTCCTTATCCTCCCCCTTCGGGGGAGATAGAGGGGGCTTTGGTGCAATAAGCTTTTCTCCTGCTACTGTAAATTCTTTTAGCTCTTTCAGATCAATTTTCTTTACAGCAATTTCATATAGAAGATCAAGAGGAGATGCCAGTTTATAAAAGTTTGCAAGCTCTTCCATATTAGGATAACTCATCGCTGCTCCTATTCCATCAAGTTTACGCTGTAATATATATTTGCCTTCTTCTGCAATTGTTCTTTTTTCTTCTTTTAAAGAATCTTTTATTTTAGATTTTGCTTTTGTGGTAACTACAAAATTCAGCCATTCGCTGTTTGGTTTTTGTTTAGCAGAAGTAATAATTTCAATCTGGTCTCCACTGCGTAATTTATGCCCGATGGGTACCAGCTTATGATTCACTTTTGCGCCAATACATTTAACTCCCACATCTGTATGCACTGCAAAAGCAAAGTCCAGCGCCGATGCGCCAATAGGCAACATTTTTACATCTCCTTTTGGAGTATATACATAAATTTCTTCTGCTAAAAAAGAGAGTTTAAAATCCTGTAAAAAATCAATTGAGTTGGTATCCTGGTTGGCAAGCACTTCTCTTATCTGGTGAAACCAAATGTCAAACCTGTTTTCATCGTTAGTACCCTCTTTATATTTCCAATGTGCAGCTAATCCTTTTTCAGCAATATCATTCATTCGTTTGGTGCGAATTTGTACTTCAACCCATTTACCATTGGAGCCCATAACTGTTGTATGCAAGGCTTCATAACCATTGCTTTTAGGATTGCTAAGCCAGTCTCTTAAACGTTCCGGTGCCGGAGTATATTCATCTGTTATTATGCTGTATACTTTCCAGCAATCTTCTTTTTCTTTTTCTGGCGGTGAATTTAAAATAACACGAATGGCAAACAGGTCGTACACTTCTTCAAAGGCAACACCTTTCTTTTTCATTTTAGTCCAAATGGAATGAATGCTTTTTGGTCTTCCATATATTTCAAAATCAAATTCGCCCTGTTCTAATTTTTCTTTAATTGGTCTGATGAAATCATTAATGTAACGGGTACGTTCTCTTTTGGTATCATGAAGTTTTTGAGCAAGATATTTATAACTATCAGGCTCCATATATTTCATTGCCAGGTCTTCCATTTCTGTTTTAATATTATACAAACCCATGCGGTGTGCAAGCGGAGCATACACATAAACAGTTTCAGAAGAAATTTTTAATTGTTTCTCCCTCTTCATGCTATCGAGCGTACGCATGTTGTGTAAGCGGTCAGCAAGCTTTATCAAAATAACCCGGGGATCGTCAGTAAGCGTTAATAATATCTTTTTAAAATTTTCTGCCTGCTTCGAAGTATTGGTATCAAGAACGTTTGATATTTTAGTAAGACCGTCTACAATCTTTGCTATTTCGCCGCCAAATTCCCTTTGTATATCCTCTAAAGAAATATCAGTATCCTCAACTGTGTCGTGCAGCAATGCACAAATAGTACTTCTTACGCCCAAACCAATTTCTTCCACGCAGATCATAGCAACAGCCAGCGGATGCAAAATATATGGTTCACCGCTTTTGCGCCGCATTGTTTTGTGGGCTTCTACCGCCATTTCAAAAGCTGTACGGATCATTTCTTTATCCCCCGGCTTTAATTTAGTTTTTAAAGAACGCAGCAATGCCCGGTAATGACGAAGAATTTCCTTTCTTTCCTGTTCTTCGTTTAAATTATATTTCGGTATTTCTACTGCAACTTCCATTAATAACGAATTTACGAAAAATTGGGGAGGGCTTTAGATTAACAATGTGTGAAGAATTTACAAATAATTATTTTGAAGTTTATTTAATCCTTTTCCGGCATGTTTTTCTTTCCATCAAATCCATTACTTTTGCAGCCCTTAAAAGCCCATGTGGTGAAATTGGCAGACACGTCAGACTTAGGATCTGATGCCGCAAGGTATGGGGGTTCGAGTCCCTCCATGGGCACATCGCCAAAAGTCATTGGTCAATAAGTCAATAGGTCATTAAATTAATAATATCAACCATTGACTTAATGACTATTGACCAATGACTCAAATAAAACAAGAATACAATAATTATGGCAACGGTTACAAGAGAGAATATTGGTTTATTACATGATAAATTAACGGTTAAAATAACTAAGGAAGATTATTATCCTTCGTTTGAAAAATCAATTAAAGAATACAGTAAAAAAGCAAACATACCCGGTTTTAGAAAGGGTATGGTTCCAACAGGGATGGTGAAAAAAATGTATGGCGCTTCTGTGTTTTATGATGCAGTTATTAAGGAGGTTGAAAAAGAAATTCAGAAATATCTTGCTACAGAAAAACCTGATTTTTTTGCGCAGCCTTTGCCAATGAGCAGCGATCTCCGCAACCTGGATATGAACAATCCTGCTGATTATGAATTCCCGTTTGAAATTGGTTTAAAGCCACAAATAGATGTTGATTTTTTAAAAGCTAAACTTACACTCCACAAAGTGAAAGTGTCAGATGAAATGATCAATGAAGAAATAGAACGGTTACAAAATCGTCATGGCAAAATGCTTGAGCCGGAAACTGTTACCTCAGAAGACAATGTGCTTAATGTAAATTTTGTGGAAGCTGACGCAGAAGGAAATCCAGTGCAGGGTGGCATTTCAAAAGATAATTCTTTATTGGTTAAATATTTTACTCCTGCCTTTCGTGAACAATTAATGGGTAAAAAGAAAGATGCTAGCATTGTTCTGCAATTAAATAATGCATTTGAGGAGAAAGAAAGAGAATGGATCACAGGTGATTTAGGATTAAATAAAGATGATGCATCTGCAGGTGATAAACATTTTAAATTGACCATCACCAAAGTAGGGTTAGTTGAAAAAAGAGAATTGAATGAAGAATTTTTTAAAGAAGTTTTTCCGGGTAAAGAAATAAAAACAGAAGAGGAATTCAGGGACGAATTAAAACAGGAAATTCAAAAGCATTGGGATGCACAAAGCCGCTTGCAATTCCACGATCAGATTTATCATAATCTGTTAGATACTCCAATACAATTTCCCGAAAATTTTTTAAAAAGATGGCTGCAAAGTGGTGGAGAAAAAGAAAAATCTCCGGAAGAAGTTGAGGCAGAGTTCCCATCATTTACCAATCAATTAAAGTGGACGCTGATCAGCGATAAAATAATTAAAGAAAATAATTTAGAAGTAACGCAGGAAGAGTTGAGAGAAAATATGGAGAAAGAAATTCTGCAATACTTCGGGCAAATGAAAATGGACGGAGATACAAGCTGGATAGAAAGCTATATTGACAGGATGATGAAAGATAAAAAGCAGGTTGACAGCAGTTATAGAAGACTTATCACCGACAAATTATTTACATGGGCAGAAGGACAGGTAAAGCCAGAGGAGAAAGAAGTTTCTGCAGAAGAACTAACTGCCATGCAACACAACCACCATCATTAAAACTGTCAGTTGTGAGTTGTGAGTTGTCAGCCTGCCTGTCCGGTAGGCAGGTAATCAATAAGCCATTTAGTCATTAAATCATTATATATTTATTTGTATACCCCTTTAGGGGATAGGGGTACAATATTTGGGAACTTCAATTCAATATAAATTTCTTCTACTAAATTATACATATGAACCAGGGAAAAGAATTTGAAAAATTCGCCATAAAACATCAGGGTATCAGCAGCCATACTTTGCATGATTACATCCAACATAATGTAACCAATCTTACTCCGAATATCATTGAAGAAAGACCAATGAACATTGCTGTAATGGATGTTTACAGCCGTTTGATGATGGACAGAATAATTTTTTTGGGGTATCCTGTATCTGATGAGGTTGCAAATATTATTACAGCCCAGCTATTATTTTTAGAAAGTACTGACCGCACAAGAGATATTCAGCTCTATATAAATTCTCCCGGTGGCAGTGTATATGCAGGCCTTGGCTTGTATGACACAATGCAATTTGTAAGTCCGGATATTGCTACTATTTGTACAGGTATGGCAGCAAGTATGGCAGCAGTTTTAATGGCTGCAGGCGCACCGGGAAAACGTACTGCATTAAAACATGCACGTATCATGATGCATCAGCCAAGTGCCGGTGCAATGGGGCAGGCAAGTGATGTGGAGATAACTGTAAATGAAGTAAGAAAAGTAAAGCAGGAATTATATGAAGTACTTTCAACTCATACAGGGCAAACCGTAGAAAAAGTTGCTAAAGACTGCAACCGTGATTACTGGATGACAGCTCCGGAAGCAAAAGATTATGGTTTGGTAGATGAAGTTTTATTGATCAATTCAAAAAAAGAAAAAAAATTAAAGCCTTAAGTATGAATTTTTATAATAAACAATTTATAAGATTGGAAGAAGAGGAAGAGCCAAAAGAGATTCCGGAAAATCCTATGGAGAAAATGATGGGAGGGATGATGTTTGATAAAAAATTTATTGAGCAGAGAAAAATCTTTTTATGGGGAGTTGTGGATGATAAAAGCGCCAAAGATATTACGAACCGTCTTTTATATTTAGAAGCTACCGACCCCGGAAAAGAGATAACATTCTATATTAATTCACCTGGTGGTGTAATTACAAGCGGTATGGTAATTTATGATACCATGAAAATGATCTCTTCTCCTGTAAGTACTGTATGCATGGGCATAGCAGCAAGTATGGGAAGTATTTTATTAAGTGGCGGCGAAAAAGGAAAGCGATTTATTTATCCTCATGGAGAAGTAATGATACACCAGCCAAGCGGCGGCGGACAAGGCACTAGTGCCGACCTGGAAATAATGGCTATACAAATTTTAAAAGCAAAACAATTAGGCGCAAGAATATTGGCAGAAAATTGCGGACAATCTTACGATAAAGTGATGGAAGATTTTGATCGTGATTACTGGATGGATGCAAATGAGAGTATGACCTACGGCATTGTAGATGGAATAATGGATAAATTCTAAATCCCCAACCCCTAATGAGAAATTCGGGAAGCATCGTTATAAGTTAAAATCTTGTCTCTCCTTTGTACCAGAGCAAACCATTTCGTATTTTTACAATCTTTTAAAAAATAAATTCCTTTAGGGGATAGGGTTTATGGCTAAACAACAAACTTTACATTGTTCATTTTGCGGCAGGAACCGTGATGAGGTAAAAATTCTTATCGCAGGTCAGGAAGGACATATTTGCGAGAATTGCGTTGAGCATGCCCAGGAGATCATCGGGCAGGAAATGATACATCAGCCGGATAAATCTGCAGTTACATCTAATTATAAGCTTTCAGTTAAAAAGCCAATGGAATTAAAAAAATTCCTTGATGAATATGTAATTGCCCAGGATGATGCAAAGAAAGTTTTAGCTGTGGCGGTGTACAATCATTACAAGCGGATGAATCAAAAAATTGATAACGATGTAGAGATTGAAAAGAGCAATATTATTATGGTTGGTGAAACAGGTACCGGAAAAACTTTACTGGCTAAAACAATAGCCAGGGTGCTTAATGTTCCGTTTGCCATTGTTGATGCTACCGTTTTCACAGAAGCCGGTTATGTCGGTGAAGATGTAGAAAGTATTCTTAGCCGTTTATTACAGGTTTGTAACTATGATGTTGCTGCTGCTGAAAAAGGTATTGTATATATTGATGAGATTGATAAGATTGCCCGTAAAAGCGATAATCCAAGCATCACAAGAGATGTTAGTGGCGAAGGTGTTCAGCAAGGGTTACTTAAACTTTTGGAAGGTACAGATGTATTGGTGCCACCACAGGGCGGAAGAAAACATCCTGAACAAAAACTGGTAAAATTAAACACCAGCAACATCTTATTTATTTGCGGTGGTGCGTTTGACGGAGTTGACAGGTTGATTGCACGCAGGATGAATACCAATGCAATTGGCTTTAATGTAAATAAAGACCAGCAGGAATATCAGCGCAAAAATTTATTGCAATTTGTAAACGCACAGGATCTTAAAGCATTTGGTTTAATACCTGAATTGCTTGGAAGATTGCCTGTTATAACATATTTAAATCCACTGGATGCTATCACTTTGCGCAGCATATTAACCGAGCCTAAAAATTCTCTTATTAAGCAATATGTAAGATTATTTGAGATAGAGGGAATAGAACTTATTATAGACAATGATGTTTATGATTTTATGGTTGAAAAAGCTATGGAATATAAATTGGGCGCCCGCGGGCTTCGCAGTATTTGCGAAAGCATTCTCACCGATGCAATGTATGAGCTCCCATCTCAAAAAGTAAAGAGTTTCCATCTTACTATGGAATATGCTAATCGTAAATTCAATATCAGTAAGTTGAGTATTTTAAAAGTAGCGTAGTTCAATTACATTGTAGGTTTAAAACAATTTAACTCCTGCTCCAAATACAAGAAAGCCAAAACTTTTATAGCTTATATCATCATGTTGAAAAATATTAGTCCATGAAATTTTTGTGGTAATCCGTTGATTTAAGAAATAAAATCCGATTGTGGGCTTTATTCCCAAATATGTATTAGAATTTAAAAAGGTTGGTCCCAAATTAAATCCTACATAATAATTAGATGAAGGGTGATAAGTTGCGCCAACGAGAATATTACTTACTCCATCTTTAGCGTATATGTGCTTACCATCTAATGTAAGAAAAAGCTGTTTAGTTCCTCCGAAAATATCTCCATTAATCTCAATATCAGGTTTGAATTTTGTTTTAGTATTAATAAAAGCCTGTGCTCCAAATCCAAAGCCTGCAGAATTATTTGAAAATGTTCTATCATAAATAGTTTTATTTACGTGCAGGTCTATATATAGCGATACACTTCTTTGTTTCTGGGCAAATATTTGGGGTAAAATAAACTGAAGAGCCATTGATAAAACTAATATTTTCATAAGTTTACTTTTATATAAAATTCTTGTTTAATAAAAGATACTTTATATTTTATTAATGCTGCATTAAAAACAATATTCAGCCTTATCTTTTTCCACTATTTCCAAACAATGCAGAAATATAAACTGCATTTACTTTTTTTCATTTTATTTTTACCAAACTTAACAAATAAGAATTCAGAAATCATATGGTAGATGTTATTCTCGGCTTACAATTTGGCGATGAAGGCAAAGGAAAAATTGTAGATTATTTTGCGAAAGGCTACGATGTTATTGCCCGTTTCCAGGGTGGACCAAATGCAGGTCATACCTTATATGTAGATGGCAAAAAAATTGTTCTGCATCAAATTCCTTCCGGAATTTTTCATGAAAATAAAATTAACCTTATCGGCAATGGTGTTGTTCTTGACGCTGTTATCTTAAAAAAAGAGTGTGAGTCAGTTGCAGCAATGGGAATTGATTATAGAAAAAATCTTTTCATCAGTCAGCGGGCACATCTGATATTACCAACCCACCGTGCACTTGATAAAGCAAGTGAAGCATCTAAAGGCAATGAAAAAATTGGCTCTACTCTAAGAGGAATAAGTCCTGCTTATATGGATAAGACCGGTCGTAACGGTTTACGGGTTGGTGACGTGCTTGACAAAAGCTTTACAACACAATACATCCGGTTAAGATTAAAGCATCAAAAGCTTTTAGAAAATTTTTCTTTTAATGAAGATATTTCTGCCTGGGAAGAAGAATTTTTTGAAGCCCTTGAATTTTTAAAAGAGCTGCAAATTGTGAATGGAGAATATTTTATAAACAATAAAATTCAGCAAGGCAAAAAAGTATTAGCCGAAGGTGCGCAGGGAAGCATGCTGGATGTTGATTTTGGCACGTTTCCCTATGTTACATCTTCCAATACTATATCTGCAGGTGTTTGTTCAGGGCTTGGTGTTGCTCCGCAAAAGATAAAAGAGATACTGGGTGTTACCAAGGCATATTGCACCAGAGTAGGCAGTGGTCCGTTCCCTACAGAATTAAATGATGAAACAGGAGAGCTGTTAAGAAAAACCGGTAATGAATTTGGAAGCACTACCGGCCGTCCCCGCCGCTGTGGCTGGATAGATCTTGTTGCCTTAAAGTTTGCCTGCATGATAAATGGGGTAACGCAATTGGTTATGACCAAGGCTGATATTTTAGATTCTTTGGATACGTTGCAGGTATGTAATTCGTATAAAATAGATAATAAAGAAATTGATGAAATTCCTTTTCAGATGTTGAGAATGAATGTTGAACCGGTATACCAAACTTTTGAAGGATGGAAAACAGATATAACATCAGTAAAAAGTTTTGAGGAGTTACCTTCTAAAATGAAAGTGTATATAAATTACCTAAATGAAACTTTAAAAATTCCTGTAAAATTTATTTCCAATGGTCCGGGGAGTGACCAGCTTATTGTGGCATTATGATTGCGGCTTGGCAACCGTATTGAATTAAAATCTTAAAAAAAATATTTAAATATTTTTGGCTAATTGAAAAACTCGTAGAAATTTTACATTATTAATCCCATTGAATATGAAATCAAAATTTGATAAGGATAAAAAGACTTCAGCAAAAAAATCTTTTTCTGATGACGATGATATTACTTCGAAAAAGGCATCTTCAAAATCTGAAACAGACGAAGATGATGATGATATGGATGAGAAACCTTTAAAAAAAGGAAAGGCATCAGCAAAAAAAGGAAGAAGCAATGATGATGATGACGATGTAGACGAAGATGTTGAAGATGATTGGGAAAAAGCGGATGATGACGATTACGATCCTGATTTTGAAGAATTTGATATTCCAAAATCAAAAATAAAAACAGGACCCTCAAAAAAAGGTAAAGGCGATGATGATGATCTTGGTCTTGATGATGACTTTAAAACGCTTGACCTTTTTAATGAGGGTACAGGAGGTGTAGATGATGATGAGGATGATGATTTTTAATTGATCCACATCCTCTTGCGATAAAAAATAGTGAATAGAAAGTTTACATCTTATCAGGTAAATAATTTTATTGAGTGTAAAACTAAAATGTTGAATTGGGCAAAACAGTTCAACATTTTTTGTTTGCTTGATAATCATCAATATAATTTTTCCGATTCGCAATTCGAATGTTTATTGGCAGCAGGCTCGGTTAAAACGCTGCAATCTACACCTGGTAATGCTTTTGAAGGCTTACAAGAATTTGTTCAGGAGGAGCAGGATTGGATATTCGGTCATCTTGGCTATGATCTTAAAAATGAGATCGAGAATTTATCTTCTAAAAATTTTGATGGCATTCAATTTCCTGACCTATTCTTTTTTGTACCACAAATTATTTTAATTCTAAAAGAAAATAAGTTAGAGATTGGTGTTATTGATAAAGACGCTGATGTTATTTTTAATGCAATTCTTTCAACATCTGCAAGCTCTTTACCCATACGATCTAAACCTCAGAAAATAAAAAGCAGATTTTCTAAAGAAGAATATTTAAGCGCTGTTAAGCATATTCAGCAGCATATTCTTCGCGGAGATTGTTATGAAATAAATTTTTGCCAGGAATTTTATGCCGAAAATTGCGAAATCGATCCCTTAGATATTTATTTAAAACTTAGCCGGCTTTCTCCAAATCCTTTTGCCGGATTTTATAAGCTTAATGATAAATTTTTAGTGTGCTCCAGTCCGGAAAGATTTTTAAAGAAGCTTGGCAATAAAATATTTTCCCAGCCAATAAAAGGAACATCTAAAAGAAATTTAAATAATGTAAAAGAAGATGAAAGAAATAAAAAGAAATTATCCCGGAACAAAAAAGAGATCTCGGAAAATGTAATGGTGGTAGATTTAGTGCGTAATGATCTTAGTAAAGTATGTATAGAAGGATCGGTTAAAGTGGAAGAGCTTTTTGGGCTTTATACATTTCCGCAGGTTCATCAAATGATCTCAACTGTATGCGGAACAATTGATAAACATGCCAGCCTTTCTGATATTTTAAAAGCCACCTTTCCCATGGGTTCTATGACTGGTGTTCCTAAAAAAAGTGTAATGCATTTGATAGAGAAGTATGAAAAAACAAAGCGTGGTTTATTTTCAGGTGCAATTGGATACATAACGCCTGAAGGAGACCTGCCTGCCGGACAGGCAGGTTTTGATTTTAATGTAGTGATACGGAGTATACTTTATAATTCAACCAATAAATATGTAAGTATGCAGGCAGGTTCGGCAATTACCTTTTACAGTGATGCAGAAAAAGAATATGAAGAATGTTTGGTAAAAATAGAAGCGATGAAAAAAGTACTGAAATGATTATTTTTTCTTTTTGAACATTTTCTGATCAGGATAAACCGTTTTAGTTTCGGTATTAACTGTATTCAATAAAACATGCACACATTCATTAAGAATAGGATATTTATTGGCTACAAAAAGATCCATTTTATCAGAAGGTAATCTAAGGTCGAATCCTTCACCTGAAGACATTACCATATCAAAGCCCGGATTTAAACGATTAAACCCGGTTATATCCATGGAAAGATTTTTCGCAATAATTACTGAATTATATTTTCCGGAAATATTCAGTACTTCAGAATTATTAGCATCTTCCTGCGAAACAGTAGATTTAAATACATTATTGCCAGCTCTTAATGTTGAATAATCCATATTACCGGAAGTGGTGTTATCACCAGCTTCCATAATATAATGCGTGGCAATAAATTTCTTTACATGATTGCGGGATTCTTCCGGCAAATAATATTGTAAAGCCCAAAAATTTCTTGATCCGCTTTGCCTGATAGCGCTGTAAACTCTTGCAGGACCACCGTTATAGGCTGCAATTACAAGCAACCAATCTTTTAGATCTTTATATAAAGTGAGCAAATATCTTGCTGCAGCATTGGTGCTTTTAAAATAATCTGTTCTTTCGTCAATAAATCCATTTACCTGTAATCCATAATCTTTTGCAGTATAGCTCATAAACTGCCAGGGGCCACGGGCACCTACCCACGATGTAGCGTTTGAATTTAAATTACTTTCAATAACAGCCAGGTATTTTAATTCTTTGGGTAAGCCATATTGAGTAAGAATATTATCAATAAAATTAAATTTTAAAGATGCTGTGCTTTTTAATTTTTGCAGATAACTTCCATGCGCCTGTAAATAATCCTGCATATAACTTTCAGCATAAGGATTTACCTGGGACGAATAAGGCATTGTTGAATTGTAGGAATAATTTTTAAAAAGATTCTTAAAGCCATATTTAGTTTCCTGGCTCAGGTATTGGATCTTTTCTTTTTTAGGAAGTTCCCTGGATTTTAATATTTCATCAATTGCTTCATCTTCCGAATCAGCTGATTTTACTATCGTATCTGTTAAAGATTTTTGTAAAGGATTTTTATCCCCAAAATTTTTTGCAGAAGAACTGTATTGTAATACAATTAAAAAGAAAGATATGGATAGAAATCTTTTCATGCCGTTTTATAATCCTTTAATAGCCTGTTTGAAATTTGCAGCAAAGTTACTTCATTGTACTTATCTGACATAATCTGAACGCCAAAAGGCATGTTATTAAAGTGTTTAAATAACGGCAGAGAAATTGCCGGAATGCCGGTAAGATTGGCAAATACCGTATAAATATCAGCCAAATACGTTGCTACCGGATCTTTTTCCATTGTGCCAATATTTAACGCAGTAGCAGGTACTGTTGGTATAAGGATGGCATCAAAATCTTTGAAGATCTTTTTTGTTTGGTCAACCAATAGCCTTCTAACCTGTTGAGCTTTAGTAAAATATGCTTCATAATAACCTGAGCTTAAAACAAAAGTCCCTAACATTATTCTGCGTTTCACTTCCTTTCCAAAACCTTTTGTACGGGCTTTAGTATACATATCTGTAAGATTGATATCTGGATTTCCTTCTCTATAGCCAAAACGTACACCATCGTATCGGGATAAATTGCTTGATGCTTCTGCAGTGGCTAAAACATAATAAGCAGGCACTATATAATCCAACAATTCAAAATCAATTCCCTTTACTTCATACCCATCTGCTCTTAATTTTTTAATAAGGTCTTCTATGCTATTTTTTATTTCAGGATCAAGAGAAGGATGATCCAAAGCATTTTTAAAATAAGCAAATTTACATCTTAGATTATTATCAGTTGAAGAACTAAATTTTTCTAATTTTTTATTGGAAACCGTGCTATCATAGTCATCTTCTCCCGAAATAACTTCTAATACTAAAGCCACATCTTCTATATTATTTCCAAAAATTCCGATCTGGTCAAAAGAGGAAGCGTAGGCAATTAATCCATGCCTGGAAACTCTGCCATAAGTAGGTTTCAAGCCGATTATTCCGCAAAAATCTGCCGGTTGCCTTACGGAACCTCCTGTATCACTTCCCAGACTTATCATACACAAAACAGCCTGTACAGCTACTGCAGAGCCACCTGAAGAGCCGCCCGGGACCTTTGTTTCATCTAATGCGTTTAAGACCTTTCCATAAGCAGAATTTTCATTTGTACTGCCCATTGCGAATTCATCGCAATTGCAATTGCCTATAATTATAGCATCTTCTGCCAATAATTTTTCAACTGCAGTTGAACTATAAACAGAAGTAAAGCCCCGTCCGACCGAATTATCCCCGTCCATACCGGCACGGGTGAGTGGGTGGGCTTTTAAAATATTTGATGCTGCGCTTACCTTGTGGTCTTTATAACAGATAACATCCTTAAGTGCTACAACAACTCCATAAAGTTTTCCTAAAGACTTCCCGTTGATTCTTTTTGCATCTAACTCCTTTGCCCTTTCTATACTTTCTTCTTCGTAAACTTCAATAAAAGCATTAAGGTGTTTGAAATCCCTGATCTTATTAAGAAAATATTTTACAGCATTCTCACAACCATTTTTATCGTTTGCAAGTTCTTGCTGGTATTGTTGTATAGTTTTGCTTTGATACAATTTATCAGATACTAATTAATAAAAATCGGCTGAAGCGCAGGAAAATCCATATGGATATCGAACACTTCAGCCGAATCTATTTTTAAAAAAAATAATTATTTGGGCAATTCAGTTTGATATTGCGTTTGCTGCGCCTGTTGCGCTTGCTGTACTTTTGCCTGAGCCTGCAATAATCTTTCCTGCGCCTGTTTTAATTCAAGTTCAGCGTCCTGCTCTTTTTTATCCTTCTCATTCATGCCGGCTTCAATCTCATTTTTTACATTTGTTTTGGCATCATTAAATTCACGAACGCCGCGTCCGATGCCTCTCATAAGATCAGGAATTTTTTTACCTCCAAAAAATAATAAAACAACTAAAAGTATTAATATCCATTCTGAGCCGCCCGGCATTGAAAGAAGAAAATAAGTGTTTAAAAAAGTAAGTAACATAATTTTAAAATTAGAAGTTCAAAGATACATTATTTAGATAAGCTATTCATAAAACTGCTAAAATGCCCATCATTTAATTATTTACGAAATAATATAAAGATCAGATGTACAATTTTTTATTTAATGTATAATCTGCGGCATTTCTGTTTACCACTGGCAGCTTCATAGGTGGTTAGCCCCTCGGCACAACTTCCTAAGATTAATGCTGAGAACAGAGCAATAACTAATATTTTTTTCATCTTAATAATATGACAGAGGTAAATAAATAGTTTGTTGAAAAATGAAGCTCAATATTAAATAAAAAACCGAAAGCTCATAGCTTCCGGTTAAACATTATAAATCTATTAAGATATTATTTCATTCTTTTTTCCTTAATACGGGCACTTTTACCGCTTCTTTCACGGAGGAAATACAATTTAGCACGGCGTACTTTACCAACTTTGTGCAATTGAATGCTATCAATATTAGGGGAATACAATGGAAATAAACGCTCAACGCCAATACCATCGCTTATTTTGCGGACAGTGAATGTTGCTGTACCACCTTCGCCCTGGCGTTTAATAACATCCCCTTTAAAACTCTGGATACGCTCTTTATTGCCTTCCTGAATTTTATAGTTAACCGTAATATTATCACCGGCTTTAAATTTTGGCAGTTCTTTCTTTACAGTTAATTGTTCGTGTACAAACGCTATGGCATTCATGACTTTAATTTTAAGGGTGCAAAGGTAAGGAAAAGTTTATTATCTCGCTATGTTTATAGCTCTCTTTTCTCTTATTACTGTAACCTTTATTTGCCCCGGATAAGTCATTTCAGTTTGAATTTTCTGGGCTATCTCAAAACTTAGTTTGTCACTATCACCATCTGATACTTTATCTGCTTCAACAATTACCCTCAATTCACGACCAGCCTGAATGGCGTAAGCTTTTTCAACGCCAGGATAAACTAATGCAAGATTTTCAAGATCCTTGATACGTTGCAGGTATTGCTGCATTATTTCCCGGCGTGCACCTGGTCTTGCACCACTCATGGAGTCACATGCCTGAACAATGGGGGAGATAACATATTCCATTTCCACTTCATCGTGGTGAGCGCCAATGGCATTGCAAACCGCAGGATTTTCACCATATTTTTCCGCCAGTTTCATTCCAAGTAAAGCATGGCTTAATTCTGTTTCTTCATCTGGCACTTTGCCTATATCATGTAAAAGACCTGCACGTTTGGCGAGTTTCGCATTCATGCCAAGTTCAGCCGCCATTATTCCGCAAAGATTTGCTACCTCACGACTGTGCATTAATAAGTTTTGACCGTAAGAAGAGCGGAAACGCATCTTACCAACTATACGAACCAGTTCTTTATGCAAGCCATGAATGCCTAATTCAATTACAGTGCGTTCGCCAATCTCTATAATTTGATCTTCTAATTGTTTACGTGTTTTTTCCACCACTTCTTCAATACGTGCAGGATGAATACGTCCATCAGCTACTAAACGTTGTAAAGAAAGTCTTGCAATCTCACGGCGTAAGGGATCAAATGATGACAAAATGATTGCTTCAGGAGTATCATCAACAATAAGATCCACACCGGTAGCGGCTTCTATGGCACGAATATTTCTTCCTTCCCTGCCAATGATAGAGCCTTTTATTTCATCGCTTTCAAGATTAAAAACAGTTATAGCATTTTCAATTGCCTGCTCCGCCGCTGTGCGTTGTATGGTTTGAATAATTAATTTTCTGGCTTCTTTATTTGCCCTGAGTTTTGCATCATCAATAATTTCCTGCTGTATAATAAGCGCCTGAGAATGTGCTTCCTGTTTCAGGCTTTCTATTAATTGTGCCTTTGCTTCTTCAGCAGAAAGACCTGCAACTTTTTCAAGTCTGCGGATGTGTTCTTCCTGGTGCTTTTCAAGTTCAGTTCGCTTAATATTTACCACTTCAAGCTGGCGGGTAAGATTTTCTTTTATAACCTCATTATCTTTAATGATTTTGGCAATACTCTGATCTTTTTGATTTACTGATTGCTCTTTTTGTTTAAGACGGTTCTCAGCTTCACTCAATTTTTGGTTGCGTTGAAACACTTCTTTATCATGGTCAGCCTTTAATTGAACAAACGTTTCTCTGGCTTCCAGCAGTTTTTCTTTTTTTAATGTTTCAGCCTGTTTTTTTGTGTCGGAAATAATTTTTTGTGCCTGTTGCTCTGCTTCTTCTACCTGTTTTTTTATGTTTTTTGCAAAGATGAATTTACCCAGTAGAATACCTATTATTAATGCGGCGGCACCAATTATTATTGGAAGTATTTGTGTCATTGATAATTAATGTTTTAAAACGGTTCATAATCTTTTACTACTTAATCCACTTATACTCAAATGAGAATCGTGATAAAACGAAGATAAATAAAAACTGTGGAAATTAATGGACAATCTAAAGATAGGTATTATAGAACCTTATCTATTTGATGCTCTATACCCGATAGTATTTTTTCAAATTCGCTTTCCAGTTGCTGGTTATTTCCTGTAGATGCGGCTTGTGTGGCATACCATATTAATACCATTGCAATGTAATCCTGCATATCCTTTCCGGCAAACTGGGTTTTAAATTCAATTATTTTATCGTTAATTATTTTTAAGGTCTTCCGGATTATTTCTTCGTCTTTAGACAGACTTTTTATGCGATAGGTTCTGTCGCCGATTAAAATATTTATTGGTATGAGTTCTTCTGCCATAACTAATCACTTAGCAATCCAATGCATTTATCAATCTCTTTTATATATTGGTTAATTCGCTTTTCAAATTCTTTTTGATCAGCTTCGGTCATTTGCCCGGAGGCAGCTTTTAAAATATTTACTTTTTGATCAAGTTCGTACAATGTAGATTTATAATCCTCTTCTTTTTGCCTGAGTTTTTTTGCCTCATCATTTAAATTGTCATTTTCTTTTTTTAAGGCAACATGTTTTTTTAATAACTGCTGAAGTTTTTCATTAATTAATTTGATATGTGCTTCAAGATTATTCATTAAGAGGCTTTTCTTATTTCTGCGCCTAATTCTTTTTCATAAGATACAATTATTTTATTCATCATTGCATCAATCTCTTTATCAGTAAGTGTTTTTTCTTTGTCAGAAAAAGTAAAACTAACCGCAAGAGATCTTTTATCCTGTCCTAATTTTTCGCTTTCAAAAATATCAAACAATTTAATGTTAACCAGTTTAGAAATGTTTAAAGACTTAATTAAGCTTTCCACATTTTCATAAGAAATATTTTTATTCACTATCATCGATATATCTCTTTGTACTTCCGGATATTTTGATATTTCTGAAAATTCAATTTTTACTTTCTTAGCAAATCCTGTTAATTTTCCCCAATTTATATCAGCAAAAAAAACAGGTTGTTTTATAGAGAATTGTTCAAGTTTGTTTTTATCTACAGTATTTATTTGTGCAACTAATTCATCGTTAACAAAAGCATTGAGAGAAGAATCAGAAATTTTAAAACTTATATTATCAACTTCTGATGACTGAAATAATTTTTCGCAAACGCCTTTTACAAAATAAATGTCTGCTTTGGTTTCTTTGCCCCTCCAGCCAAGTTGATTTTTATTTCCGGAAGCATATAAACATAAATGTTCTTCTTCATTGTAATTGCCTATACCTGAAGTTGAATAAGCTTTTCCAAATTCAAATAACAGCAGGTCATTGTTTTTGTGATTGATATTATGTGCCACACATTCCAATCCTGTTTCTAAAAGAGCAGGTCGCATAACATCCAACGCTACGCTTAAATTATTTAGAAGCTTTACTGTTGAATGTAAAACCTCTTCTTTATAATATGCACTGTTAGTTATTGAGTTGGTAAGTATTTCTGAAAATCCAAGTCCTATTAAATAATTGGCAATTTTTTCTTTGTATGCAAATTCAAATCCTGCGGTTTCCACAGCCGGTGAAATTGTTATCGCTGATGGAATTTCAACATTATCATATCCATCAATCCTCATTATTTCTTCAATAATATCCGCCGGCAAAGTAATATCCGGTTTACTAAATGGCACTGCGATGCGAAGGTCATCCAATCCTTTTTTCAATATCTCAAAATCCAGGCTTTGTAAAATATTTTTTATTGTATCAGGATGATAATTTTTTCCGCTTATTTTTTTCAGGTAATGATTTCTTAAAACAACTTCTGTTTTCTCTTTCGGGCTTGGATAAACATCAACAACGTCCGATGCTATTTCTCCGCCTGCTAATTCTTTTATCATAATTGCAGCTCTTTTAAGAACATTAACTGTATTGCTTATATCAACACCTTTCTCAAAACGGTTTGAGGCATCGGTTCTTAAATTATGCAGCAAAGAAGTTCTTCTTATAGATTTTGGTTCAAACCAGGCGCTCTCTAAAAAAATATTTTTTGTAGTTTCTTTCACGCTACTCTTAATTCCACCGAAAACACCACCGAAACACATAGGTTCTTCATCTCCATTGCATATCATAAGATCTGCGATATTTAGCTTTCTTTCTTTTTCATCTAATGTTATAAAGGCTGTTCCCGCTGCAAGATTTTTTACAATTATTTTACCTGCCTGTCCGGCAGGCAGGTTGCCTTTTATTTTATCAGCATCAAAAGCATGTAAAGGTTGCCCGGTTTCATGCAGAATATAATTAGTGATATCAACTATATTATTTATTGGACGAACACCAATACTTTTTAATTTTTGTTGCAGCCATTTAGGGCTTTCCTTAACTTTTATATTGCTTATGCTAACGCCTGAATATCGCTGGCAAGCTTCTTTGTTTTCTATAATAACTTCAATTGGTAATTTATGGTTATCAACTTTAAAATTATTTTTAAAAGGCGATTTTATTGGAGCACTTTTTTTATTATGATGAGATAAATAAGCATACACATCTTTTGCCACACCCAGATGACTCATTGCATCCATTCGGTTGGGAGTAATACCTAATTCAAATATCCAATCTGCATAAGGATTAAAATATACTGAAGCTTCACTTCCAACTTCAACATCATTCGGTAAAACTATAATGCCTTCATGGCTTTCTCCTATTCCTATCTCATCTTCAGCGCATATCATTCCCTGACTTTCGTAGCCGCGGATCTTTGCTTTTTTCATCGTCACCGGTTCACCCTTTAAAGGATGCAATGTAGTGCCAACTGTTGCAACCACTACCTTTTGCCCTGCAGAAACGTTTGGTGCGCCGCAAACAATTTGAAGCTCACCATTTCCGGTATTTACTTTTGTAAGTTTTAATTTATCAGCTTCAGGATGTTTTATACATTCTGTTACTTCACCAATTATCAATCCTTCTAACCCGCCTTTTACTTCTTCATATTTTTCCAGGCTTTCCACTTCAAGCCCTACAGAAGTTAAGATGCTGCTTAATTTTTCAGGTTCCGGAATCTCTGGTATATATTCACTAAGCCAATTGTAACTGATTTTCATTCTATATTAATTATAACACTTTTTCAAAAATAAGGAAGATGAATTTAAAGGGTTGAATTGCTTTTTGGGCATGTTTTCCATTATAAGAAATAAAATGAAAATTAACATCAAAAAATTAAATTTCTTTTCTCCACAAACTTTGTGAATATCACTTCAAAAAGAACGGAAAAAAATTTTAAATTGTGGAGAAGCTCAATATTAGTGTTAATAAATTGGTTAATTCGAGGATATCTAAGTGAACAGCGGTTGGAATAACTTAAGGATAAAGTCTTTATTTTTTTTAAAATTTTGTCCTTTACCTTAGTCGCCCTGTATTCATTTAGCAAGATGAAATCAGTTTATTAACCTAACAACTGCAAAATAAATATGGATCTTACTAATCTCAATAAGGATAGAAAAACCCGTCGCAAAAGCGGTACCCTGGACCTCGGAACAATGATGTATGGCAAAGTGCCGCCACAGGCTAAAGACCTTGAAGAGGCTGTGCTTGGTGCTATTATGCTTGAAAAAAGTGCTTTTGATACAATAGCACAAATTTTAAAGCCTGAATGTTTTTATGTGGAAGCCAATCAGCGTATTTACAGAAGCATGCAGGGTTTGCAGCAGAAAAATTTACCCATCGATCTTTTAACTGTTGTTGAGGAATTAAAATTACGTGAAGAACTTGATCTGGTTGGCGGTCCTTATTATGTTTCAAAGCTTACCAATGCGGTTGTTTCATCTGCAAATATTGAAGCCCACTCAAGAATTATTCTGCAAAAATTTATTCAAAGAGAACTTATCAGGATCAGCGGCGAAATAATAGGTGATGCTTATGAAGACAGCACTGATGTGTTCGAACTTTTAGATGAAGCAGAATCTAAATTATTTGAAATAACCAATAACCATCTTCGTAAGGATTATGCAAGCATAAGTGATGTATTGGTAAAAACTATTCAGCGAATTGAAGACCTGCGTACCCGCCAGGATGAAATAAGCGGTGTGCCTACAGGCTTTGCTTCGTTAGACAGGACAACGTATGGATGGCAGCCAACTGACTTAATAATTCTGGCAGCACGTCCATCAGTAGGTAAAACAGCATTTGCACTTAACCTTGCACGCAATGCTGCATTGCATCCAACAAAACCAACAGCGGTTGGTTTCTTTTCTTTAGAGATGAGTGCAGGGCAATTGGTGCAAAGAATTTTAAGCGCTGAAAGTGAAATATGGTTAGAGAAAATTTCAAGAGGCAGGTTGGAAGAACATGAGATGAAGCAGCTCTATAAAAAAGGAATTGAAAGATTAGCATCAGCGCCAATACACATTGATGATACAGCAGCGCTGAATATTTTTGAGCTTCGGGCTAAATGCCGCCGTTTAAAAAATAAACATAATGTTGGTTTAATAATTATCGATTATCTCCAGTTGATGAGCGGAATAAGTGAGAACCGCAATACCAACCGTGAGCAGGAGATAAGCCGTATTTCAAGAGATCTGAAAGGGCTTGCAAAGGAATTAAATATTCCTATTCTTGCTTTAAGTCAGTTAAGCCGTGAGGTTGAAAAACGTGGGGCTAAAGAAGGACAAAAAATTCCGCAGCTGAGTGACCTTAGGGAATCCGGTGCTATTGAACAGGATGCTGATATGGTAATGTTCTTATACCGCCCTGAATATTATGACATCACTGCAAATGAAATGGGCGAAAGCAACAAAGGCGAAACCCATTTGCGTATTGCAAAGCACAGGAACGGACAACTGGATAACATCAAATTCAAAGCATTGCTGCATATTCAAAAATTTATTGAGGAAGATGGAACTGACGCCAGCAGCCAGTTTCCCGGCGGTGGTAACTGGAAACCGGTTAGTGATATTGATGGTGATGGAGCCAAGCTCTACATTCAAAAAGGAAGCAAAATGAATGATGGAGAATTTGATGATGAGACACCGTTTTAATTTCTGATTTTGATTTTAAGATTGTGGTTTTCAAATTTTATATTTGATAAAATAATTTTTTATGGACACTGAAACAGTAAAAGAAGAAATTCATCAGCTCATAAATAATATTGATGATATTGAATTTTTAAAAGCTGTACAAACTATTATCTCTGCAAAAATTCAGGATGATTCTGAAGAAAATAATTTGACCGATGAAGAAATACAAATATTAAAAGAGAGAGAAGAAAATTATTTGTCCGGCAAAACAAAAACATATACATGGGAAGAGGTGAAAAGCCGTTTAAAACCTAAACCAAATGTATGAGGTAATAATTGAAGAAGATGCGGCTTTAGAAATTGAAGAAATTTATTTTTGGTATGAAAATAAATTATCCGGGTTAGGCGAAAGATTTAAAGAAGATTTTGATAAAAGAATAGACATTTTATCTCATAAACCAAATACATTTTCTTTCCTCACAAAAATTCACAGAAGAGCTCCACTAAAATCTTTTCCTTATTTTATTATTTATAGAGTGATACAAAATACTGTAATTGTACTTAGCATTATTTATGCCGGAAGAAATTTAGATGAGTTGCAATCTGAATGGTAAAGAATAAATTAATGTCACTTCCTTTTTTTTATATAGAGCAAATCCCGGTTAATCAATCTTCTTTTATATTAAGTGAGGATACATCAAAGCATATCATCCAGGTTTTGAGAATGAAGCAGGGAGAACAGCTTCAACTTACCAATGGGAAAGGTGAAATAATAACTGTAGAAATAATTTCAGAAAATAAAAAAGCTGCTGAAGTAAACGCTCTTTCAACATCAAACATTCCACCTCGTACATCCAACATCACAATCGCTATCTCTTTAATAAAAAATACAAACCGCTTCGAATGGTTTCTTGAAAAGTCAACAGAGATAGGCATTTCAGAAATTATTCCTTTGATCTGCGAGCGAACAGAGAAGCAACATTTTCGTCACGACAGGATGAAAAATATTCTTATCAGTGCAATGCTGCAAAGCCAGCAGGCATGGTTGCCGGTATTGCATGAGCCAATAAAATTTAAAGACATTATTAAAAACTCAACCCACCAAAAAAAATATATTGCACATTGTATTGAAGAAGAAAAAAAACAATTAACCAATGAAGC
>OCZT010000180.1_pt1 | contig 59207 bp, 50 predicted proteins | sample 1539031 | NCBI WGS metagenome assembly OCZT01 (sample SAMEA3539308, study PRJEB22396) | soil metagenome | biome: tundra; feature: field; material: soil | place: USA | collected 2010-05 | depth 0.15 m
ATATAATCATTTCTCAGATTTATTCAATGATCAAGCACATGAATGTTATACTTAAACGAAAGTAGTAACTGCAACAACTGACTTAGATCCTTGCTTTCAAAGATATGGAAATTTTAAAACCGAATATAGTCAAATGCATCTAATGTAGGGTATCTATATTTGAAGCGTAGGGTATCCTGCATTATAACTATGAACTATAGAGTCGATTAGAATTTGCTGAACACATCTCTATGAATATAGGACATCAAACGATTAATTCAAAAAATAAGTTTAATCTATGGATAATAAGTGGTATATTTGGGAATGATAACAACATCTATTCGTGAACGCGGTAAAAGTCCTGTAGTTACGATTATATGGGAAGATTCTGAGAGAGAATGAGTGATGAAGTTGAAGAAAAATCAGATCAATTTTAAGCCTTCAAAATAAATTTTCGGTTTCTTTTTCTATGATCCCTATAGAATTATAGCATGGGTAGGTCTTGCCACCTGATTAAATAAATGACTTGATCTCAGCCCCTAAAACCGATTTATAATTTAATTGATGAATAAACCCATCCAGCTCGAGAAAATGCCTTAAAATCGCCCCAAAATTGGTAGTTTTTGCCAAATACTTCTCATAAACCTGCGATGATTAAGCTGTTTGGCAGCTCAGGCAAGGGATACAAATAAAAAATCCATCATAGTAACAGCAGCACAGGAAATATAACGATTCAATCTATAAATCAGATTTATTTAATCTGTTTAGATAAAGTTTTTTTATTATACCAAGCTTCTGAGTTGCGGGTTAATTTCAATTGCATAATTATATGCTTTTAGACTTAATAACTAAGTTCGGTGATTTATGACATGATTAGTTTCCTTATTTAGCTTATAATATACTTAAAAATGTTTATTTTAATTATATGGTTTTCTTGATAGCTCTTATCAGGCCTTTAAGATCTAAAAATTGATCTAAGATTAATTGGATTCTCCTTTTAGGAAAAAGTTCAATGCTAAATTTTTGAAGAATTCAATGAAAAAGATATTAATATAAAATTTTTGTCTTACCTTAACTTATTTTTAATATAATGTTCTTCCTGCTTATTTTATTATGTGGTATAATTGCACCAGGCTTACGAAAATTTCCACTATGGCTTTTTTTTGTTCCGGGTTCTTCAACTGCTTTTTGATTGATAAGAGTCTGCATTTGCATCGTGTAATTATTAAGCATGTTTGTCACATTTTCAAGTTTTTTCTGCAGGATGACGGTAATCCACGGTTAACCCTCACGCTTGCGGAAAACTCCCTTGCTACCTACAGGTACTGGGATAAAACCATATGGTTATCCTTCGCGCTTGAGAAGGGAACAAAAATTAACGAAGACGAAATAAATTAAGTTCTTTTAAAATTCCCCAATAATTTGCAACATGATTTTTCTTGTCTTTTCAATTCTGTCAAAGTTTATATATACAATCTGCTGCCATGTCCCAAGTGTCATTCTTTTTTCAACGAAAGGGACTGTAATACTAGGACCTATAAGTAGTGCTCTTAAATGAGATCCTCCATTGTAATCTCCCCAAGTCTCATGATGATGATAATCCTTGTCTAGAGGGATTAGCTTATCAAGAATTTCTGAAACATCCTTTGAAAGATTTGGCTCATATTCCATTGTGGTTATTGCTCCGGTTGACCCGATACAGAATACTGTAACTGTTCCGTTACTTATTTTAGAATTTTTGATTTCCTTTGATACCATTTCGGTAATATCGACAATTCCACAATCTTCTTTTCCAACGACTGAAATTTCTCTTGTTTCTACAGGCATGAAATAATAATTAGCAGGTTAGTGATATATACTTGCAGTCTCTGAAAAACAAGCTGAGTTACAGCTGATTTAAGAATGGATTTCTTTGAGCAGATAGAGCACAATTCAAGGAGTTTTCGGGTCTCTATGTACACTAGCTGATATGGTAGAAATTCCCTTTTACAATGGACCAAAAAACTACAAAAACAGAGATCTTATACTAAAAACCTATGCCTTCGTTAAAGAGATGCCATGTTTATTGTGGTAACTGAAAAGGTAATATAGAGGTGATTGGAATCTATATAACTTTCAGTACACTGTATCTCTAGTCTGTTTGGGATAAAATTGCTGAAATTGATCCCTTTATTGATTTAAAACAGCTTTCGGTTGATGACTTTGAAAATGAAAGAAGCATTTTAAGGGTAAAGGGAGTTTCTTTGGAATCAAAGAATGGTGGACAATAAAAGAAAACGAAGACCAAATACAGAAATCGGTGGGAAAGATGGACAGGTTTCACACGGCGAAAAAAACTTGACGTAAATCGAAATACTCTCTAATTCAAAATAGTATCCTGGAAAAATTCTTATTTTTGATATTTTTGATCTTAGATCGTTGATTGCAGATCCTAGATAATTCGCAGAAGATGTTGCAGAGTGAAATTAAAATTTTTTGGGTGCATCTTGTTACAGCAATGTGGTAAGTTTGCGCCCCAGCTTTGGCTATCAAGGAATTACACAAATCAAATATCTGCATGTGCTCATATATTTTTTTCTACTTGGTTTCCTAGATTTTCAACGTCATTTTTAATTGCATCGAAAGTTGTATTATCATCCTATGTTTCAAAGTAACCTTCATCAATCCAAAATCCACTATCTCACAATTGTTTTGATCCCAAAGTATTCTTTGAATTTTTTATGATACTTTTTCTAATCTTCATCACTATTGAAGGAGAACATTTTGGTTTAGTACCAATGAAAAGATATACACGGTCATCAAAACTACATATTGCATTAAACTCAAAAAAGCTTTTTACAGTTTAAAAGCATATAAATTTCAAATAGTTGGTCATGTCATTTTCTAAAAGAAATTTTTTACGATACTTCATACTAAAAGTATGTGATATTTTGTGTTATAGACACAATAACCCACATGATGTGGTTTCATTTTTACAGTTCAAAGGTAGTTTCAAATATAAATTAGTTAGTTAATAGTGATTCTCTATAAATTTTCCATTATGTAGAGAGCAACTGGATATTCGACTGAATTAAAACTTTAAAAACTTTTTGAAAGTTATGTTTGCTTCATCAGGTAAATTTATAATATCAAATATTGTACATAATTCAATGAATATATACTGTATACTAGATGTGTCTATACCTGATATGTAGTAATTTATCTTTATCACAATCAATGGCTTAATTGTTTTATATAATTTTCTTGATATCTTGCTGATTTTTAGAAATTATTTCGAAATTGATGATACTCAAAAATACTGAGTTTAAACAAAAATATATTAAGCTCACCTGAATACTTTAATATGAAATAACAAAATTGAGCCTGAGTGGAGATATACTCTGGCTAGAAAAAAAACTTTATGATATATATACGGGATCACAAAAATTTGTTATTACAGTCGCAAAATGTGGAAAATAATAAAATAAAAACCCAGAAGGTGAGGACAATTCTCGAAAAATGATCCCTAATATATTATTCTACATTCGCAGATGTGCACATATCTACAATTTATTTGCTTATTTGACCATTAATATCAATTGAAAATTAGATTAATTTTGAATCTTTTTCATATTGAGAAAATGGATGGCATTCTTGTATGCATCTGCGGAAAGTAAGTATGCTAATAACTTTGTATTTCATCATAGCTATTTAATCGTTAATCTGATAAAGTTCTGAATAAATACAAGAAATAGTTGTGGGAAAAAGGATATGAAAAAGCGATTCTTGTGTCCACAGTTTGTAATTAAAGGAGCTTTGGCACTGGTATGTGTATTTTCGTTGCTGAGCTTTGCTTCAGTTTCGGTTGCCTCATACGAGGAGGTATTACCTGGCTATTTTCACAACGAAAACAAATCATTCAAAGTTATTTTGACAGAAAACATCGAAATTTCTTCTTTGCTTTTTGGCCAGAAGATTTCATTTCCCTCGACTGAAAGCAGAGAAGAGGTAAGTAAACACCTTGGAAAACTGAGTCCTCTCCTTCTTATAGCAGCAGGTATCCTTGCAGGTTTCAATCCCTGCCTGCTTGCAGTAATTGCTTTTTTGGCATCTGTCACTCTTGCTCAGCAGCAAGGAGGAAGAAAGGAGATGCTCAAAATGACCTTAGGTTTTTCTACTGGAATTTTCACTATACATATGCTTATAGGAATAAATATACTTCTGCTTATCAATATTATGCCTGAAATCCAGGAAATTTTCACTTCAGTTACTATTTTGCTGACAGCCTTCCTTGGCTTATGGCATATCTTTGATGCATATTGGCTAAAAAAGCATTCAAGATCAACATTCAAAACCCCAGATTCCCTGAAGAACTTTATGAGTGGGATGAGTAATAAAAATTTGCTGTTGTTGTCCTTCCTTTCAGGAGGCATGTACTTCTTAGTCAAAGCTCCCTGCTTAGGAGCCATTTACCTCTCTGTCCTGAGCATACTGGCAACAAAAACCACTACAATGGAAGGAATAACATACGCAGGACTTTACAATCTTGGCCTTCTGCTCCCTATAACGTCTCTAGGACTCTTGCTTTCCTTTGGGTTGAGCCCAAACAAGGTCACTGAGTTCCGTGAAAAAAGAAGAGTGGTAATAAGGTTAGCAACAGGAGTTATACTTATTATCATTGCTCTGATGATGCAGCTTAAAATCATCTAATAAAAATAAAGTTCGAAAAAAAGTCCTGAATTATAGCCTTTACGTTAAAAATTAATATTTAAAATCTTAGAAAAATGTACCTCATTGGCTATACATTTTTCTAAGATTTTAAATATGAATTTTTACTGCAAGGCCTGTAATAACTTTGTTATAAGATGATCAGGAATCAGATACAGAACTCTTCTCAAGTTCTTCGGAGGAATCGGAAAGGCGTTTTTCTTCAATCATTTTGAGTAGCCTGTCTATTGCCTCTTTTATTCCTTCTCCGGTAATTGTTGAAATATTCAACACTACTCCATCTATCGTCCTGAACTCAGGCTTATCAGACTTGTTTGCAACAACAAGCAAGGGAAGATTAAAATTTTTTTGGATTTCCGCAAGCAGATTTTTTTGGTCTTCAATCACATATCCGCAACTTTCACTGGGGTCAAACATGAACATTACAACCGCGTCAAGGAACTGGATCGCAGTTATTGCCTGCTGTTCGATGTTGTTTCTCTCAGACATAGGCCGGTCAAGAAGTCCCGGGGTATCCATAACTTGGTAACGTACTCCCTCCCAGCTAAAATGTCCAATTGCTACTCCTTTTGTTGTGAATGGATAGGGAGCGATTTTTGGACGTGCACCGGTAACTTTTGCTACAAAACTTGACTTTCCTACATTAGGGTAGCCAGCGATCACAATCGTGGGTTCATCCCTGACATCCGGAAGTTTCCTTAATGCATTTCTAGCTTCGTTAAGATAAAGAAGATCTTTGTTTATTGACTTAATAATGGAGGCAATCCTCCCTAAAGCCTCTTTTCGAACTGATTCTGGAATTTCAGAATCCCTAATTTTTACTACATAAAATCTTGCAACTTCATGAATTTTCTTACTAGCCCAGTCCACGGACGCGAGGGACATCTTGAGCTGTTCGACACCTACTAGAATATCAGTAAGTTTATAGTAAAAGCTGGGTAATTGATCAAAACTCGGGAATCGTCTAACAATATTTGCAAGAGTGTCTGTAAAAATGTTTGAGGCTGTCAATACCATAGACTCATTGGCCATTAACCGACTACGCTTATTCTCTATATTTTTCGCGGACATTGCTTTAGCTGCCCGTTTAAAAGCTTTGTTAATTAACTCTTCGGAAGTGGGGACAGTGTGAATTTTTTCAAATATAATCATAATATTAACACTCTAGTTTCTGTAGGCCATATAATCAATTTTGCTGACCAAGATTTTTTGATTGATTGCATTCATTTGGCATTGAAATTAATTATGAATTTTGACGATTTCATCAGGTATATAAGCGGTCTCCAAATTTATTGCTAGCTTTTAAATTTGTCGTTCCAAGTTCTCGTAATAAACTTAACATAAGACACAAAACTAGCTGGATACTCAAAGCATAACCGGACTCTTTTTATATTCGTAATAGTAAGTTATATTAGAAATTATAATAATTAATTATGTTAAATATATACGATAGTATACATCTATTGATGTATAGGTGTTATACACCATCCTGATAAAAGTATATGAAATTGGTGGTGGAAGTATGGAACTCACTCAGATTCAAAAAGATATTATCATTGCATTAATAAACTTGCAAAGACAAAAGAATAGAGCAATAAAGGGAGAAGAAGTTGCCGAGGTAATTCAGCGTAACTCTGGAACCATTCGTAACCAGATGCAACTGTTGAAGGCTTTAGGATTAGTGGAAGGGGTCCCAGGACCAAAAGGAGGCTATAAACCTACAGGGTCAGCTTATAACGCTTTACGAATTCAGCAACTTGATAACGAATCCGTAGTCCCACTATATAGGAATACTACAACAGTTGATGGGGCAACCGCTGCTGAAATAAGTTTCACGACCGTCAGAAATCCAGATGCCTGTAGCGGAGTGGTCCGTGTGCTAGGGAACATAAAAGACTTTATGATAGATGATAAGATTCAAGTTGGTCCGACGCCTGTAAATCGTCTGATAGTTCGCGGAGAAGTAACAGGGCGGGACGATAATAGCAACTCTATTCTCTTCAATATTACCGAAATGATATCTCTTCCTAAAAAACATGTTAAACACTATATGAAATACCCTCCTTTACTCGTTAATATGAATGCTAGTATCCAGGAAGCAACAAGGCTTTTTGTGCGGAACAACGTTCATGGAGCACCTGTGGAAGACAAGGGGGAAATTATAGGGGTAATTACCTACACAGATATTGCCCGTGCAATTGCTCAGGGAAAACCTAATGTAAAAGTCAAAGACATAATGACAACTGAACTTATTACCGTTGATGGGGATATGCAACTCTACGATGTCATAAAACTCTTCCACAAATATAATGTAGGACAGCTTATTGTAACAATAAATGGTATACTCAAAGGAACTCTGTCAAAAACGGATGTCTTGCACGAAATTGCACTCAACTGAGAATAAAGAGGATTTTGATAACTTTTGATTCTTAACGAATTATTCATATAGTTTTTATATAAATATGTGAAATTTGAGGTTTACTGAAATCATTTAAGGTTTATATTTTTATCAAAGGCGAGAAAATTCTCCCGAAAAAAATATAGAAAATAGATTATTTTTAAAAATATTTATTATTTGCATATTAAACATATGCTGAGAAAATTCTCCAAACCTTCAATCTCTTTTCATGCTTTCATGTCTAGCGATCATCTCAGCTGTAATTTCATCAAGAGTAATGTCATTTGCAGCGAGCAATACTAGGAGATGGAAGATCAGATCCGAAATTTCCGAAATGATCTCTGCACGGTCTTCATTCCTGACTGCAAGAATAGTTTCAATCGATTCTTCACCTACTTTTTCAAGAATCTTATTCATACCCTTGTGATTGTTCAAAAGCTTGCAGACATATGAACGTTCATCATAGTTCTGTTTCCGATCCAGGATTATTTCATATACCCTGTTTAAAATTGACAAATCAGTATTCTGCATTCAAACACCTTTTTGATTTAAACACACAAGGAAATATTCAAAAAGTAAACAAAAAATTTTTCAAACTGTTCTGGGATCAGTTATCTCTCCTGTGAGGGCTGATGCACCCGCGGTTGCAGGGGAAGATAGATACACAAAGGACTCCACACTTCCTTCTCTACCCCTAAAATTTCGGTTTGAGGTTGCAAGACCTACTTCCCCTGCACCAAGCAGACCGAAAGAACCACCCATACATGGCCCACAGCAGGGAGATTCCACGATTGCACCAACGTTCATAAGCTTTTCGATATATCCAGCCCTTAACAATTTCATATACTCTGTTCTTGAAGCGGGGACTACAATGAGGCGTACACCCTTTGCTATCGGTTCGTCTCCAATGATATCTGCCATGATCTTAATATCTTCGAACCTGCCGTTAGTGCAAGAACCCATAAAGATTTGATCAATTTTTGTGCCCTCGACATCAGTTACGGGTTTTACGTTATCTACATTATGTGGACAAGCTACCTGGGGTTCCAGGTCCGAGATGTCATAGTGCTGGAAGGCTGCATATTCAGCATTTTCGTCGGATTTCCAGTATGGATCAAATTCGTAATATAAAATCCGTTCTTTAAGGTAAGCTGCAGTCACTTCATCGGCTTCGATGATTCCTGCTTTCCCTCCCATCTCAATTGCCATATTGGATATGGTCATACGTTCAGGAATTGAGAGAGAACGGGTTGTTGAACCAGCAAACTCAGCTGCCATATACCTAGCTCCCTCTACCCCAACATCACCTATTAGATAGAGGATGAGATCTTTCGAGTAAACACGCTTTGGTAAAGTACCTTCCACTTCAAAATGAAAGGTATGTGGTACCCTGAACCAAAGTTTGCCTGTAGCAAGGACAGCTGCCATATCGGTAGACCCAATGCCTGTAGAAAATGCCCCTAAAGCTCCATACGCACAAGTATGTGAGTCAGAGCCAACTATCAGATCTCCTGGCAAGACGTGTCCTTTCTCTGGAAGAACTTGATGGCATACTCCCTCATATACATCATAATTTAAAATTTCCTGTTCGTCAGCAAATTCTCTGAGCATTATGTGGTTTGCTGTGGCGTTGATAGAATCCGCAGGAACCTGGTGGTCGAATACTATCACTATTTTCTTAGGGTCCCATACTTTCTTCTCTTCTGTACCATTCATTATCTCGTAAAATCCCTTAACTGCTAGAGGACCTGTAATATCGTGCACCATTGCTAGGTCTACATTGGCCAACACGAAATCCCCGGCTTTTACTGGATTTCCGGCGGCTTTCGAGAATATTTTTTCGGAAACTGTCATCGGCCAATTTTCATTACCAGATATTTCGCCCATGAGGAATAACTGGCTTGTTATATTAAATAAATCTAATTGATAGTTCAGAGGATACATAAATCAAAATTTAGGTGTTTCACCCAACGGCAAGAAACTGAGTATTTTTGTGGCACTATTAAAATATCGAGGAATTATTTAAAATCAAATATTTTCATTCGCTTATATGCCTCTCTTTATTCTGTGTTTACTTAATCTTCGACATAGTATTATTAATAACATCGGAAGTTGTACATCAGCAAATTTTCCAATGTATCATCCCCTCATTCAAAAATTCACCATTCTATATTTTTTTTAATCAAATCGTACTCTTGAAAGATTTATCTTGTCTTGGCACTTCTCATAATTCGCCCAATCTTGAGGGTAAATATTTTGGTCAGAATCAACACAAAGATGTTTCTGATCCCTATTAGTACGAATTAATCAAACCCAAAAAGTGCTTTCTGCCAATTTAAAGTAATGTCGCTTTCAAATAATTGTTTATTTAATAGTCTATGAAAAAATCGTGAAATTTCATAGAATAAACGATTTGATATTTATTTTGTAGTTCCATTTTAGAGTACAGATGATTCCAATAAATTGCTAGATTTCTTAACTGGATTATAAATCACATGTAGAATAATTCTTGAAAATCAGAGGTTCATCTAAATATTCTAGAAATGTAGTTTAAAATATAGAGAATTTTGATAAGCCTCCAAGTATCACAGGTCATTCATATATAATTTATATCTATATGATCAAACTTAGGGTTGTCTGAAATTCTCTATAAATAATTCAATAACTAGTGATTTTTGGGAAAGTTTCCATCACTACACCAAGTGATGAAAGTATTCGACTGACCTATAAAGATCTTGCAGGCATACAAAACTATCAAGGTGAACAAAATAATGGAAGCTCTATTGGCAATTTTATAGCTTGCTCTGATGCTAATAATTGATAAATTCATTATTTCCTGTGCTGTCGTGGACTATGTATGTGCATGTGCTATCTCCCAATTTTTTTTTTGCAAGCTCCAGGCCTTTTTCACCTCTCTTGAAACTTACAAATTTTTTGTACATAGCAAGCATGTCCTCAAGCTCTGAAACATACCTATAAAGAAGGTTTTCTGCTAGTTTTCGGTTGTCTTCTGCAGAAATTGGATATCCAAGGCCTTCGCATTCGCAAGTATGTAGTTTTAGCTCTTCGATATAAAAGGGGTATGTTTTGCAGAGCATTGGACGTACTGAATAAAATTTGCATATGCATGTGCTTTTTTCAAGAAGGATGCAGTCCAAGTTACTATTCCGCCTGAGCATCCATCCAAAAGCATGGATATTTCCTTCTCCATCGATATTTTCCTGAATAAGCTCAAGTAGCTCAGTAGAAAACGAAACTCCTTTTTCGTCCGAAGCTTCGAAAAAGCCTTCAGTTATGTTTTCGTTCTCTTCCAATCTATTCAGTTGAACTATTTCAGGGACGAATGGCCCTGCGATCTCAAGTTTTGATAGACCTGCGAACTCTCTAATTTTTTCAATCTCAGTAGGGATTAACATTACCCTGTTATCCCCAAAAGCTCCTCTGCAGCACTTTCCACAGTGCTTACAAGAGAAACCGATTACTCTGATTTCAGCTGCAAGATTTTCTAGGCAAAGTTTGAAAGCTGATTCAATTTCCTTTTTTAGGTTGGTAATTAAAAAAAGCTGGTAGTTTGTTTTTTTATGCTTTTGTTCACTGCATGAACTGAAAATTTCCATATAGAGGTTCGTGTTCTGCAGGTAAATCAAATTAACGCAGGAAGCAATTAACTTCAAAGCTATTCTAAAATTATCATGATTAAAAATTTTATTCCGAAGATAATATATTGTAATACGAAAGTATATCAAGGAACCAGTTTTAATTAAGTTTATATGTGGAATAAGTTAGTAGATAAATTTGAAAAATACCCTGCACAGGCAAAAGTACTTAAATTGTTATTCGAGCGTGGATTTCAGGTAAATGAGGACGGAAAAGTCACTTCAGGAAATATTGAGATCGCGCATACGCAGCTTGCAAAAGAAGCAGGCGTTGACAGGAGAGTGGTTGACGCAACCACAAGGACAATTATCTCAGATGAGTTTTTTAGTGCTATTTTTAAAAATATTCATTCAATTCCTTTTCTCAGAGATGTTGCACCCTCACTTGGGTTAGGAGTGATTATTATTATCCCGGAAGATGCTGCTAATATGGGTATTCTTGCAGAAGTTGCAGGCATTATTTCCAAAAACAACGTAAGTATTCGGCAGGCTGTCTCCGATGATCCCTACCTTACCGACAACCCAAGGCTTACAATTATTACCGACCGCAAAGTTTCTGGAGATCTAGTGGATCAGATCCTGAACCTACACTCAGTTAAAGGGGTAAGTATCTACTGAGATTTCTGAATTAGTAAAACTTAGACGGATTTAAATTGAAGGACTGGAGTAAGGACCAGGTGATATTCGACATTCTGATATGCACGCAGATGTATAATTTATTTGCCTATTTGCCCACCTATTCTCAATAGAGATTAAATTAATTTTTGAGCTACTGTCATATTTAGAAAATAGATTTCATCCATGTGTAAACCTGCAGAAAGTTGGCAATATGATCGAATTTTTCTTTTAGAATAACTTATCATTTTTAAACTCTGCAATCTGCAGACGAAACGAAACTTGAAGTTTTTTTGCAGTGATTAATGTATTATAGAAGGTTTCTATAAATTCCTCAATTTTGTCATGTGCTTATCAGGAGAGGATAAAAATGACTAACCAAGATCAGAGTTTATTGAAGTCCATTATAATAGCTCCGTTTGGCTATTTTTTGCAAAGAGACGAAGTAACATTTTAGTTGAACATGTTGTTAATCTGTTGAGTTGCATAGTAAATTCAGTGGGATTGGATGCCTATTATTCTTTGCTAGAGATTAGGGGTTTTAAGCTTCTCTCTGCTAAAAGAAGAAATCTAATAATCATTCAGCTACAAAAATCAATTTTTTTATGCTTACTTTGAGTCGCTAGAGACGCGTAATTAACACCCATTCAAAACTTAAATACACACAGGATTGTTAAAGATAGGAAAATAGCTTAATTTATTCCAAAAGAATAAAATAAAACCAAAATAAAGAGTTTATAATATGATCGATCTGATAATTAAAGCACTCTGGCTGATGTTTCCAGCTTACATCCCTAATTCCTTTGCAGCTATTTTTGGTGGCGGGAAGCCAATTGATGGAGGCAGGTTTCTAAAGGATGGAAGACGAATCATAGGGGATGGAAAGACCTACAGGGGCTTTTTTTCAGGAATTTTTTTTGGAGTTCTTGCAGGTAGTATTCAGATGTGGCTCAATTCAAATGGATTCGAAATTTTGGGAATTGATCTACCAGCTTTTGGCCAGAACTACACTTATGCACTAAAAGTTGTCTTCGCTCTTTCCTGCGGTTCACTTCTCGGAGATATGTTCAAAAGTTTTTTCAAACGTCGAATGAATCTAAAAAGAGGTGAACCCCTCCTTTTTGTAGACCAGTTGGACTTTGTAGTAGGATCTTGGTTTTTCACATACCTTATATCCCCAGAATGGTTTGTGAGTAATTTTACTCCCAATGTGATGATAGTAATCCTTATTATAACACCTCTGCTTCATCTTACCACAAACATAATAGGATACTTTATAGGGGTAAAAAAAGAACCCTGGTGAAATCATTTGAATTAATAAAATATTGAGGTAAAATAATAGGATAAAAATGAATAATGATTCTCTAAATATTAAGAAACGCTAGATATGATATTTATAATAATTGATTGAGCAACGAAAGCTGCAACAGGTGAGATCATGAGTAAATTAAAATCAGAAACAAAAAATGAGTTGGATATTCAAAAAAAGGAACTTATCGAAGCCCTCAAAGCCTGCAGAGCTGTTAAATATGGTAATTTTACTCTGACTTCAGGGAAAAAAACCAAGTATTATATAGATATCAAAAAAGCCAGTACTGATCCTAAAACCCTGAAGCTTATAGCCAGACAAGCAGCAATCAAGATAGAAGATATGGATGTAAGCACAGTTGCAGGGATTGAATTGGGGAGCGTGCCGCTGGCGACAGCAGTTTCGATGGAAACAGAACTTCCATTGCTTATAGTTCGTAGAGTTACGAAGGACTACGGCACAAAAAGCAGATTTGTAGGTGATATTAAACCAAAAGACAAGATTTTAATGCTCGAAGATGTTACTACAACTGGAGGTTCTGTCATAGACGCAATCAAAATCGTCAGGGAAGCTGGAGCTAGTGTGAAGCATATAATTAGTGTTGTAGACAGAGAAGAAGGGGCAAAGGAAAATATGAAAGAAGCAGGTGTAGAACTTTTCCCTCTTGTAAGTGCAAGTGATCTGTTAAGTTAAAGTATTGATAATCATTTTTCTATATTGAAGAGATCTGAATGAATAAATATAAAAATATATTTTGCTTCTTCTAAAGATATCTTTGTTTAATAAGTATTTTTAGCTTTCATGCGAATTCTTCTAAATATTTTTTGATCTTTTTATAATTGATTTTTTGCCCCTCTAATTGATTTATTAAGGCAATAAAGGACTGTGTCAAGACTTGAGTTACAAAGATTCAATAGAATTAAGAATCCAATTATTTAGAAAGTTGTTCTTTTTAATTATTGCTACCAGTACACGGATCTGAACGTCTTTTGAGTTTTGATTCGCTGTTCAGATAGCAATTTTTATTAACTGCTTTGATCTGCATTTTGTCATTATAGAGCTCTTTGAGCTTTAAAGAGTTGCTAAAAAGTGCTGTTATTTCTGAACATCATTTTAGTAATTTTACATGGATTTTGATTCATTCATTCAATCTGCTGAAAATGCATTAAATTATGAATATTTCCAATTATATTTTTGGCAAAAAATTTGGAAAACTGAACTGTATGAGGAAACGGAAAGCCAAATCCCGAAAAAAATTAAAAAACATAATTAAAATATAAATGTGAGTCTAACAATGAGAAGATATTTATTAGAATAAATAGAGATCTATAAATTCTTTCAGTATATTCCAGATTATATAAGTATTGCTAATCAAAAATACACTGCAATTGATGAAAATATATTCCATAAAACTCACTTGCTGCAGATTTATACATGTTTATCATCCATTTTCTTGATATGACAGTACTTAAAAACTATATAACTTTCAATGAAGAATAATTAGAAGATAGACGATCAATTTTACATGGTTGCACATTTGTGGAATGTAGGGCTAAATAATATTTAGAAGTTTTGAGGGCTGAAAACTCACTACCTTTTCTTATTTGGTTTTTTTATCGACACAGATTATAACCAATTATAATATAGTGAAGTAATTTTTTTAGAAAGGAGAATGAAAATGAGGATTTTAATTATCGGTGGTGGCGGAAGAGAACACGTAATTGCCGCAAGAATCAAGAGCAGCAAGCATAATCCCTCCATCTATGCGGTAATGGCAAAAAAAAATCCAGGAATTGCTGCCCTCTGTGAGGATTTTTTGCTTGAGAAGGAAACAGATGTTGAAAAAGTAATTGGATATGCAAAATTTAGAAACATAGATATTGCATTTGTAGGGCCTGAAGCTCCGCTCGCAGTAGGAATTTCAGATGCTCTCTGGGAAGCCGGAATTTCTGTAATTGGGCCTAAAAAAATCTGCGCAATTATCGAGTTTGATAAGGCTTGGGCGCGAAATTTTATGAAAAAATATGGAATTGAAGGTTGCCCTACTTACAAAATTTTCACAGAGGAAGGACCTGCACATGCTTTTATCGAGAAATTGGGTGATGTTGCAGTCAAACCATCAGGTTTGACAGGAGGTAAAGGGGTAAAAGTTATGGGGGATCAGCTTCCTGATATTGAAGCTGCCAAGGTTTACACGAGTCTGCTTCTTGAGAAAGGATCTGTTGTTATCGAAGAACGCTTAATAGGAGAAGAGTTTACCCTACAGGCTCTAGTGGATGGAAAAAGCCTTGTTTTCTTCCCTGCAGTGCAGGATCACAAACGAGTCTATGAAGGTGATCTTGGACCTAACACAGGTGGCATGGGCTCATATACAGATGTAAAGGAAATCTTACCGTTTATGCTATCTGAAGATCTCGAAAAAGCAAAACAAATAATGAAGAGTACTGTAAAGGCACTTTACGAGGAAACAAAGACGGAATATATGGGTATTCTTTACGGACAGTTTATCCTTACAGCTAGCGGCCCCAAGGTAGTGGAATTCAATGCAAGATTCGGAGACCCTGAAGCCATGAACACAATTCCCATCATTGAAACAGATTTTGTGGAAATCATGCTTGCAGTGGTTAAAGGAACCCTCGGAAAACTGCCTGTAAAATTCAGCAGGCAAGCTACTGTTTGTAAGTATGCAGTTCCTGCAGGATATCCTGATAATCCTGAAAAGGATAGCGAAGTAATTGTAGAGGATCTCGGAGAAGCTTTGGTCTATTATGCTAGTGTTTATGAGAAAGGCGGGAAAATTTATACTACTGGCTCTCGCGCTGTTGCGATCGTGGGCTGTGCGGAAACTATAGATGCAGCTGAAAAAATTGCTCAGAATGCTCTTGAAAATATTCGTGGCAATCTTTTTTTTCGGAGAGACATTGGAACTGCTGCTCTAATCCAGAAAAGAATCGATCATATGAAAAAACTTAGAAGCTAACTGTTTCAAAAGTTGTACAAGCGTACGGCTTTCAAATATGGTACTATGTGGTAATATAAAGTTATAATTCAGCCAGAACCAAGTCGGGGATGAAATGATGAAGAGAGATATACTTTCGATAACTGATCTTTCCAGGGAGGATATATATGAAATCCTCGAATCAGCTGTGGACCTGAAGAAAAAGCGCAAGTCAGGAGAGTCTACTGAGTACTTGAAGAACAAGAGTCTAGGAATGATTTTCGAAAAATCCTCTACTAGGACTAGGGTCTCTTTTGAGGTCGCTATGACGGATTTCGGAGGTCATTCTCTTTACCTGAATCCCAAGGATATTCAGGTGGGAAGAGGCGAAACTATTGAGGATACCGCAAAAACTCTTTCCAGTTACCTTCATGGATTAATAGCCAGGGTCATGAGTCACGAAACAGTAACTAAACTGGCCAACTACTCAACTATACCTGTAATCAATGCGCTTTCTGACAGGGAACATCCCTGTCAAATCCTGGGCGATTTCATGACCATTATGGAGTACAAAAACAGATTTAAAGGCCTAAAATTTGCCTGGATAGGAGATGGAAACAATGTTTGCAACTCAGCTTTACTTGGTTCTGCAATCGTGGAAATGGAATTTACAGTAGCCTGCCCGAAGGAATATAGACCAAAAACAGAATTTCTTGAAAAGGCAAAATTTCTTGGAGGCAAATTCAAGCTCACAGATGACCCTAAAATTGCAGTAAAGGACGCAGATATTATCTATACGGATGTCTGGATTTCTATGGGTGACGAAGCCGAACAGGAAAAACGACTGAGAGACTTTGCTTCTTACCAGGTAAATACCAAGCTCCTTAGCTTTGCAAAGCCTGACGTAATGGTTATGCACTGCTTGCCAGCAAGAAGAGGTCTCGAAATTACAGACGAAGTGATGGATGGCCCGAACTCAGCAATCTTTGAACAGGCAGAAAACCGCCTGCATTCTCAAAAAGCCCTTATCTTGAAATTGATGGGATGAATTATTTCATCAATTTCTAACTCCATCATAAATTCACATAAACTTCCTAGCGCCTATTTTTGGAGTTTAGTTTTAAAATCTGTTTCCAGGAGGAAGAAATTATATGGAAGTCCAGGATATATTTAGTCTTCAGAAAAGGTTTTCAAGGATAAAGTATAAGAACAAATAGCAATACTATTGTTGCTGCAAAATGAGTTATATTCTGTGCTGGTTGTTCGATCAATCAATGGTGATGGATTTAGAATTGAACATATAAAATCACATTTTTTATTAAAGAAGTAATCTCAATGCGCGAGGATTGCCCAGCTAGGTCAAAGGCGATAGGTTCAGAGCCTATTCTCGTAGGAGTTCGTGCGTTCGAATCGCACTCCTCGCACTAAATTTTATCCTTTTTGCAATTTATATCTGAAAAGATGTGATTTTGTCATTATCAAAGTCTTCCTCGGAACATTCTCAAACCTGATAAAATCTGCCCCCTTCCTTATATCCGCAAAATTTCATACGAAATTTCATATTCTTTCAGTTCGCATCCCAATATTTACCATTTATCAAAAGTTTCTTCTTCACATTCAGTTAACTCACTTAAGATTTCTTCATAATTGTTTCATAATTTGGTAGATCTACTTCATTTATTGTTAAAATTTTATTTGTCATATAGTTTTCAGGGCTATGGATCTCCAGGTTTGAATATTATTCCAAATTTTGACACTCTTTCATTTCCCTCTCTTCTCTCTCAATATTCCCTCTGTCATATCCAATTAGAAAGGCTTGAGTAAGGAATATTCGAAGTTCAATTTTATCTAGGATATATAATTTTCAAAATCGAAATTTATTAACTCATCCAATACCTCTTTAGATTTTGGAGGCAATTTTTCTGCCAGTGTGATCACATTCAACGTCATAAAAGTATCTTGATCCATTATAAATGCCCTCTGAATATCATTCTTAACTTTTTTTAGTATGTTCCTTCGCAACTTTCCCTGAAGCAATTTTCGCAACCCTGCGAAGTTTAAGCCTTGGGAAATTATAGGCTTTGAGGGATTATTAAAGCTATTTCAATATGTTTGAAGTTAAAACGAAGATAGTTGAAATGCTAACTATTATAAGATTGACATTTAAATTGACTATTTTAGTATGTTATATTAGATCCTGAATAAAGCTTTTTTGAAAAGGAGACCGTCCGGGTAAAATCAAACAGCTACTGTTTTACATTAAATTTTAATAAAATTATAAAATATAATTCTAATATTATCCTCTTTATTCCCATCGATAGTTTATTTTTAGAATTAGAAGGTGTTTTCATGTGTAGATTTGCACCTTTTTTTAAAACAGTCTGGCCGAAAATTCTCCACCACTTCTGATAGTAAAGGCTGCTGCTCCTCTGTGACCTCCTCCACCATATTTCTGCGCTATCTCAGCACAGTCCGTGGAGTCTGATCTAAGCGACACCTGGACCATATTATTCATCATCTGCCACATAACAGCTATATCATATTCTGGTCTTTGGTAAACATACTCTCCAATGTCGCTAGCATTGGTTGTAGTATTGATGAGTCGCGCTTTCATTCCGTGAAAGTCGATATCTGTGCCCCTTTCGAATGCTTTCTCAATTTTAACTTTCCGGCCATTTGTGAGTGCATGCCCAACTCTCAGGTAGAGTTCAACTTTTTCATTTTCATGATCATACGATGCCAACAAATCTTTCCAGTCTGCGTCTTCAGGGTAATGAAGAAGAATTTGGCAAGCTCCAGTAAAAGCTGAAATTTCTTCTTTCTTGTCTCCGAATTGCCATACGTCTCGCTTTGAAATGTACTCAACTGTTGTAGGAAGTGGGTGATCGTTTCTAAGATATTCCCATGTAAGTTGGGAAGCAGCTTTTGTGATATCCCGTTTCCCAAGAATGTTCGAATCCCACAATTCCTTATTTTCTTCCATTGCCGTCTTGTGGTGATCTATCCATATGAGTTCTTGTCCTGTTATTTCTGCAAGAGTTCCCATATCAGTAAACGTGAAATCAAGAACGTAGACTTCATCAGCTTTTTCTATTTCTTCTTTTTTCCATGTAGTGCCATTGTATTGCACCGCAATGCACCGTATCGGGTTGGCGGTGATGTCTTCCATCGACTCCCTGACCTGAGCTGCTGAGCACTGACCATCAAGATCATCGTGATAATATACAACAATCATTATTTTCTACTCCTTTAGTGAATACCGTATATTAGATTCGCTGTATCCTAAAAGTTTAGCCATTTATATTAGCAGATTGAAGTTAATACAAAAATCAATCGAATTTAAGGCATGTCTCACGGCTGATTTTCTAAACGGTATTAAATCATTATCATAAAGCTCTTTGGCTTCTTCTTTTTGTTAGATTAATATTGATTTCTTCATCGTTTTTGATTAAAAGAATATTTCACTTCATAGTACTTTAAGAGAGAATTCGAATATTTCCTCTTTTTTGAAGCCTATATATTGCATTTCAGAACGTTTCTATGCAGTATTTGCCCAAATATATTTAGAGTATCTTTGTGTTCTGACGCTTTTTTTGCAGGATTTGTTGTAAAAAGAGTATGAATACTTTCTTTCAAAATGAAATTTTATCTACTTTATTTAATTAACTAAGGTGATCTGGATAATATTGAATATCAAAAAGATGGTATGTGAGCTGCTGGCAAATGGGATGTCTGCAGCTCGATCAAATATTTGATTTAATATACAGGTAGATTTATTAATAATAATTGAATTCAATTTACTATATACTTTTATAGATATGTTCTACTAACTTAAACTCATTATTATTGACATTGTATAGGCCTGATCACATGAATTATAACAGTTTAAAGCCTTTTCCCGACGATCAATAAATGACTCCGTCAAAGCTTTGATATCAAGTTTTTTGAATTGTTATATTCATCTTACAATGTGGCTTTTTTAAGCTTGTATCCTAATTCAGATTAAAAGTTTTTTCTTGAATAGCTTCTTTCAATTGAAAATGTTATTGCATTTATAGAGCTGCGAAAGTTCAGACAAATTTTAAAAATAATATCCAAGTTTGTTTAATAAATTAAAAAATATAATTATCAAGTAGAAATGCTTAATTTACGACATGGAGTACTTAAATCATGTGTATTTGCTCAGCTATTTTTTTCATTAATGGATATACAAATATTAGGAGACTGATAATGAAAAAACCTACATCTGATAAATCAAGTAGAAATTATACAATCATAAAGGTTTTAGGAATTATTGCACTGATATTTTTAATGCTAGTGAGTATCACGGGCTGTGTATCATTTGCAGGTATTCCAAACGTTGGCAGCAATAATATCTCTAATTATAATAAAGCACTTGAAAATGACATAAAAATCCAGGACAAAGCAATTGAACTTAATCCACAGGATTCAACGGCTTGATATAGCAAAGGACTTGCTCTATATAATTTGAGTAAATTTGATGAAGCAATAAAAGTCTATGATAAAGTGATTGAAATTAATCTACATAATTCAAAAGCTTGGTACAACAAAGGAAAGGTTCTATATCATTTAAATAGAGCTAACGAAGCACTGATAGCCTATGACAAAGCAATTGAAATTAATCCGCACCTTGGAAGCTTGGTACGATAAATTATCTAAATGGATTAAATAAATCCGCTATGGAAGTAGTGTACCTAAGAATCTATAAATTCTGATTGACTCTTATCGTTTTACATAATCACAAAAACAAGATGTAGCGTCCACAGTTTTACTGATCAATATTCTGTTTATGTTTTGATACCTTAATATAAATCTCGACATGGGACTTTCTTTCTAACCCTCTTGTGGATAATATTAGCCAAGATCTTAAAGCTTTGGCAATTACCTTAGAACAATTCAATTTCGATGTCTTAAATGATGGCTCCTGTCTAATATAATTAAATATCAATTTATATATATATTATTTATATATTTAATAATAAATAAAAACATATGAGAAATATCTTGAAGGTACTTACCGTGCAGCTCTAGCAAAAACATGGGGAATTAAATTAGTCAAAAAAGCGACTTACTACAAAACTACTGGGTAAACTTTTATACAAAGTTCGGTGAGTACCATTACCCAACTTAAAAAATAGATCACAGAGCCTGAGAATGTCTCATTTTTGATTAGTCTTACCCCCTATTTTGTATCAAAGGAAACTAAGAAAATGATAAATACAACATCCATAGATATTTATTTCTAAGAACAAAAAACGGTGTGATAATGGTTCGATCTACTAAGTTAACTCCGGAAATTCAACAGAAAATCGGTGATGTGTATCTCTCGGATTGACTTATGCTCTTGCTGCTAATTCAGCAGGTGTGATTTACCAGACTTTCAATCAATGGATGAAATTTGGAAGAGATTCCACTTCAGGAAAGTACTTTGAATTCTATAAACATATTGAACAACGGAATGCAAAAGGAGCTTTAAAAATTTTACAAAGACTGAACGATGCAGTTAAAGCTGGAAACTGCCAGGTTTGTATGTTTATCCTAAAAAGACGCTTCAGTGAAGACTTTGGACGTTGGATATATAGGAAAACAAATGTTGTTTCGGAGAACAAGAATGTGAATGTTGACATAATTGTTAACGATCCAGATGAAATTAGGTAAAAAATTCTAGAAAAGTTTGCTTTTGGTAGAGAAAGTTAAGAGCCTTCGACTAGTTAATATTTTTATTCTAACCGGACCCATTTTTCAATAGATTATTCTTCCCTGCTTATTTTTATTATGTGGTCTAATTGTAGCTGGAGTTACCTAAACTTTCAAAGGGCTTTTTTCTCATAAAAAGGGTTTATTTTATAAATAAATCATAATAACTATTTAATAAATGTATTTTCGATATATATATATTTAATGTAAAATCAAAATGGATATACACTATTTAGCATGTCTTTTTGATATACTAAAAAATGGCGTTTATCGAAGCTAATGATAAGATCGAACAATAGTTTGGAATCTAGACAAATAATACAACAAACAGTCAACCAAACAAAAAAAATACTGGGCTTTTTACTAGTCGTTTTTTTGTAGCAACAGTAACAGCTCCGGCAATAAGCGCGGTTGCAACCCATCACAGCAACAACGGACTGCAATTATTTAATACAGAGCGATCAGCCAAACTGCATTGTTCAACAGATACTGTTGTTTGGCTTAATCTTCCAACAGGCATCTATCATTACAAAGGTCAACATTGGTACGGTAACACAGAGAGCGGCGCTTATGTTTGTCAGAAAGAAACAGATCAGGCAGGAGACCGAGCTATGCGGGGAATGTGAAAAATTTGCAACCTGTCATGAGTCCTATGGATACTTTGATTCCATGATAAAATAATTGAACAGCGGTATAGTTTAAGTCAAAAAGTTTGAATTATCTTAACCACAGCTACATAGGTTTTTTGTGTCAAAAATCTATGTTTTATCTCATTTTTCAACCAAAATCATCGTATATTTTGACCTGATTGTGTAGAGAATGCCTATTTTTTATTAAAAGATATATATGTCCAAAAGCAAAAAAGTTACTATATTTATCTCGCGAAGGATAAAAATAAATGAAAATTAAGTAACTATTCGACCTGCAAATCGAATTTATTTAATTTATTTAGATAAATTAATTTTATTGTGGCAAGTTTTTGAGTTGCGGGCTAATTTCAATTGCCTTGTTATATGCTTTTATTGCTTCATCTGATTTATTTAATTTATTTAAAGCGCTTGTTTTATTGTACCAAGCTGCTGAATCCTGTGGATTAAGTTCAATTGCCTTTTCATATGCTTTTATTTCTTCATTGAACTTGCCTAAATGGGCTAGAGCAACTCCTTTATTACTCCAAGCATCTGAATTATGGGGGTTAAGTTCAATTGCTTTGTCATATGCTTTTATTGCTTCATCTGATTTATTCAATTTCTCTAGAGCATTTCCTTTATTGTACAAAGCATGTGAATTTTTCGGGTTGAGTTCAATTGCTTTGTCATATGCATTTATTGCTTCATCAGATTTGTTTAAATTATCAAGAGCGTTTCCTTTATTGTACAAAGCATATGAATTATTCGGGTTAATTTCAATTGCTTTGTCAAATGCTTTTATTGCTTCATCAAATTTATTTTGTTTAGATAGAGCATCTCCTTTATTGTTCCAAGCTAATGAATCATGTGGGTTAATTTCAATCGCTTTGTCATATGTTTTTAATGCTTCGTCTGATCTATTTAATTCAGTTAGAGCATCTCCTTTATTGTTCCAAGCATCTGTATTTTGCGGGTTAATTTCAATTGCTTTATCATATGCCTTTGTTGATTAATCGGAGTTACCTGATTGGCTTAAAGTATAATGATCAATGTGCTTTAATTCAGGATCGAACAATTGATCATATTTTAGAGTAGCGGTTGTTGAATGTTCTTTCACAAGATATAGTGTTATTGTCTCTGTTTTACCACCTTTTACAATTTCTATATCAGATAGCCTAATGAACTCTCAAATATCGTTGAACTACACTCAAACTTAAGCCCATTAGCAATCAAATTTCAACCACTTGGATTTGTCGTTATTTTTTGATTATCATTATTAAATATAGATTTGGTTACAACTAAATAATCATAACGCTGTGGAGCTGCTTTTGGGTAATTTATTGGTACTCGTCAATCAACTTCTACACCTGCTCCAATGTCAAAGCAAAAAAGATCCAAACAATTTTGAGAAATAAGATTTTACTTAGGACTATTAAAAATATTTTTATAGACCTTATAGGATGTTACTTTTTATATAGTATTTGCGTACTTTGGTATAATATCAAGTATATTAAACACCATTGTTTAATTTGTATTTTAGACATTTAACAATTTAATACTACAGTTTTTCAGTTCAAATGCGTAAGTCCTATCCCAATTGTCGAATCAGATTTAATTTTAAGAAGCATCTTAAAGCTGTATTTACTGGCGAATCAATGGCAAACAGGATACACTTGGCCTTTGCAAAAAAAGTCGATTAAGAAGAGGATCATTAGACAGCTGAACGTTTTAGAGCCGCTGCTCCTACGAAAACTGTTCACGCTTTCAATAATTTTCAGCTTAAAGGAGAGTGGAACTACAATGGACAACTTGAACTATTCTATTAATGGCGAAATTTATATTCCGGCTATAATTAATATTCAGGTGCTTTAGTATGGTGATCGTTGGACTTTCTAGAAATAAAAATACCATTTAATCCGTAAAAATAGCAGTAGAATTAGCTGGAGGGCTGGGAATTGAAAAAGGATCTACTGTGATGATTCTGCCGAATGCAAATACTGTAGACCTGCCTCCTGGATCGACAAATCCTGAAGTATTGAGGGGAGCTATCCGGGAAGTGCATAAATATAGCCCTGAAAAGGTAATTGTAGCTGAAAAGTCGATGACTCTGCTGGACACAGAAAAAGTGTTCAAGGAACTTGGACTTTGGAAGGTCGTAGAAACCGAAGGTGTAGACGAAATCCTGACTTTTGATCACATGAAACGTCAGCGTGTGGAGCCAAAGGGTGCATACTCCTGGCTATATGGGTTCGAAGTCCCTGAATTCCTGGAATCAATTGATTACATGATCGCTCTGCCAGTGATCAAGACTCACTGGACTGCAACGTTTACCATGGGTCTCAAGTCTCAGATAAGCATCACCGCAGATAGGGACCGACGACAACTTCCTCATGGACATAATTGGAATAAGTTTTTTGGAAATATGATTGCAGAGTTGAACCTTGTTTACAGGCCTGACTTTTATATTTCGGATGCTACTAAATGCTTTGTTACAGACGGACCTAATATAGGAACTTTGAGAGAGCCTGATATCGTGCTGGCAAATTCGGATGTGGTAGCAAATGATGCTGTGGGTCTTGCCCTTCTGAAAACCCTGGGCACAGTTCCCAAGATTCAGAATCGTTCTATCTGGGCCCAACCTTAGATCAAAAGGGCTGTGGAACTTAATTTAGGGGTTCAAAGCAGTGACAAAATAACAGTAAAAGGTGCAGGAGTTGGGGAAATCGAAGAAATTATTGGGAATCTTTCCTGAAACGAGTCGAAAACAGATTCCTTGGAAAACTTCTGGCGATGAAATCTCGCTGGAAAATAAAAAAGTCGATCTGGGCCCTAATTTAGGGAAATTCTGAAGCCTTGAACAAAAATGGAATATCCGAAGACATCTGTCGCGAAGCACAGGTACGGATTAAATACTGATATGGTACTTAGTATTTCTATGCCCTAGATAAATCAAAAAAAGCTACGGAAGACTTATTCACTTGCTTGTGAACTCTGGCCTTCAGGCATATATGAGGTATGAATTCTTGCCTGCTAGGTGGAAAAACCTATGCTTGTTTTTTTGAAAGAACTATATTCAATTTTAGTGTCTTTCACTGCTATCTGTCCCTGACTCGAAAAATTGATGAGATATAAATATATAGAGTTAACTAAATCGAAAATCATTTACTAAGGATTAGATGAAAATCTTTGACAAAAGAATAAAAGTGTAATTAATTGCTGAGTTGACCATAACTTTATTTAGTTATCAGATAACTGTTTTTGGTTATCAAATCTTCGTGCCAATAAGAGGCTTTTGGTATGTATCACTGTGTTCCTAAAGATATATTAAACCTAGATAGCTGAGATTCCTTACACCTCAATTTTAATGGAAGTTTTTTTCAATTCTTCTCTTTAGCAATGATGTATCTGATTTTTCTGATTTTTTGCTTCACAACGAAAGGTGAATTCAGCCAGCATGGTAATGTGAAATCTAGTTTTGTCAATTATTTTTTGAAAATAATTAACACAAAATTCTCTATAAGATTTTCCCGTAAATAAGACATCTGTTCGTTTTTTAGCTCAAATGAATTACTGAAAGACACGGCTCCATATTTCTGTATGATAAAATAACATTAGTTGTAGGTGAAGAAAGTGTATTATGAGTTTAAACATTGCTTTGTGAATAGGGTTCATTCTTACATTTTAGGGTCAATTTTCACAACCATTTACTTAAAAAAATCCTGAAATTTGGATCTTTTAATGTGCATATCTCAGCATTCTCTATAATCTTAAAGCCTTCACTAACGCTATGCTTTACATTTTTTCCAAGGGAGCAGTTGAGAAGCTGTTCTTCAAGAAGTTCTTTTGCGAGTGGATATTTACGCTGTATCTCAAAGCTATATCTGCCATTTTCAATATAACCTCCGAAAACTTCCTCGGCTCTTTTATATTTTTCTTTGAATTTCTCAGCATGCTCTTTGACCCAGACAGGTGGACCAACATGTTTTTTGACTTTTGGAAGGGTACCTGAGATAAGTTCGAACATAATTAAGGTTTCATTTTTCCCTGACCAGACCCCAGTTTTAATCACAGAAAACTCATATTCCGTCAAAAAGGCAGCTACTGAATGCTCCATTTTATATAGCTGTGGATATAGCACATCTTCGACTATGTCCGGGGTCCTGAAGGAAACTGCAAGCTGTGTGCTCCTTCTATTTTCGAGCCGTTGGATAATTTCGTTGTCCTTAAGAGGCAAGAAACATGCAGGAAAAAAGAATTTAATTTCCACGCTTTTTAAAAATTCCCTGCAACAGTCTATAAACATGCAAAATTTGTCAAGGGAAAGAGCTGCTGCAACGTTCCGTTTGGGATCGGTTGGATCTACCATGACTAGGGGTTCGTCATGTTTTATTTGAGAATGTTGCATTATATCTATTCTTTCTCCAGGCTTCCAGAAGCAGGTCACTTTGACTGTATTTTCAAATGAGCCATAATGAATTATCAGGAGTTCCGTCAAGTAACCTGAAAAGCCTTGAGTTTTCAACTCTGATCCGTAGACTTCGCATCCTCGCATAAACTGCTTCAGAAGCAGCACCTCGTCTTCAAATCCTTTTATGTGGGCTTTAACAAAATCGTTATGGAAGGGAGTCCTATCCACTGCAGATTTAATATGGGAAGCTGATGAAACCCTAAAACACGGAACTAAATCTACGTCAAAGCCTTTGAATACGATATTTAGGTAGGGGTGCTCAGCGTGGCAATCTTTGGCATATTCTGCAAGTTTTGCCACTTCTCTGGCAATTGCCATGCCCAGAGTTTCCAGTTCCTTTCTGGATGTCTCTTCCGGAAAGCACATAAAGGTATCAATGTCGTGAGTTCCTGAAAGCCACGTGCCTCTTGCAGCGGAACCTACCATTTTCACAAGCATGTTATTTACACCTAGTTTTTCAGCTGCAGCTTTCACTTCTGTGGCTAATTCTTTCTGAATCCCAATGAGAGTTTTTCTTTCAGCTACTGTAGGTTTTATTCTCTCAAGTACCGCCTGCTTCAAATCCTCGGGAATGTTTGTATAAGTTTCCATGCCAGAAGAGGCTCCATATTTTTATGTTCTACTCTGTATGATAGCTCGTGTTTAAATTGTACTTGATTGTGAGTTAACTGTTAACTAAAGTTTGTTAACTTCTGTGTTCCGTCATAAGAATTAGGTAATTCATCAATGATAAAATGATCTTGAATTCATTTACAAAATTCCATACAAGAACGTATCGTTAGTTTTACAGTTGTCCAAAATCTAGTGATTATTTGACTTGAATTATATTTACTATATAGACAATATCTTTATGAAAATTTATTTACTTAAATGAAATAGGGAACTTAATTTCTTCAAGGTTTAATACGGTTTTGGAATATTCTTGTATTGGATTTCAGCTCGTTTATAGGAGTTACTGATCAATTCTATAAAAGCGAGTATTTCTGCATTTGCGAAAAATGCAGAGAAATTTTTGTGTTCATCGTTTTCATTAAATCGTGGACATGATCGAGTTTCTAGAAGGATAAAGAAAAAGCAGACCCCCAATTCTTAATCTTTATCCAGTTGTGGAATATCTGTATTGAATTTCAGAAAGAATAGAATAAAGCAGACCCCCAAATCTGCACCTCTTCGTTTTTGAAAAGGAGTGCATAGAATGATTGAAATACTAGAACAACTCAAAAAGTCAATTCATAACACAACCAAAGAAGGAATAAATGACTTCTCAGGAAAATTTCTGAGCCTGAAAAATTATGAAACTCACCATAGTGTAGTGCTTGATAAAAGTATATCAAAATTTGATCTAATGATAAACAATGTGCTTTTCGCGATTGAATTAAATGGCGGATTGTTACCGATTGAAGAAATTCCGGAAGAAGGAAATAACGAAGATCTTGATACTCAGATAGGTTTTTTAACCGGGCTAAACAATTGTATTAAAGTACTTTCAGAATCAAGAGCTTATCTTGAGATTCTTAGGAATGAAATGGTCCAAAATGCAGGAATACAGGCTTCTAGACATTTGGAAGTAGGGACTGAACTTTGAAGCTTAAAAGCTTCATAATTATTTTTTTTCATTTTTAAAATCAGATCAGTCACCAGAGAAGAATTTAGCTTTAAAACTTTTTTCATTTTTCAATATCCTTACAGCTCAAATAACCTAGTCCCAATTCAAAATTTTGCTTATACTGGGAATCTATTCCCAAAAACATTCACTTGTTGTTTTATCTCTTCAAGTTCCAAGGCCCATGAGTAGAGATGATGCCACAAATTCCTTTGATCTGGATGTGACACAAATTTGAATTTAAAAATTTAACAATACATGTGGTCAGATTAGCTATCTCATAATATTGATGCTTTCGGTATAATATTGAAAATTTTGATAAACTCCTATCCATTTAAACATTGGAGAATTTAAATCTATTAACAGTAATCTCTACTCATGATAATTTTTAATGATTTTGCTCTTAAAGGGAAATATAAATATCCGATGTAGGTCGGAGTCAATGACGCCAAAATTGATTCCACACGCGTGGATAAATATTCAAGTTTGGTATAATTTAATTAGCAATAGTTTGTATAAGGAAGTATTAATTCGGAAGATATTTAAACTGACATTATGCAGATGTCCACAAAATGTCACCTATTTTCTCAATAGGGCAGTCGTTTAAATGTTCATCCCGCCTTTAAGGAATAATATTGGACAAATCGGAAAATAAAATATATACTCTGTGTACATCCGAAGAATGTGGATTTTAATAAAGAAAGTATTTTGTTTTAAGAAAAAGTCTATTTTCATGCTTAAAAAGCGAGCATCTAACAGGCTCTCAAATGCAGGCTTCATGATTTGAAAAAAGTCTTAATTCAGGAAATCTTCATCAAAAGATTATGTTTTTGAATTTTGTCCTGTAATTGATGCCGATTTAGTTGAAATAGACGAAGATAGTTTTAGCAACCCGAATTCCTCTTCTTAATAAAATTCCGAATCAATTGACTCCGAACTTCTGGGAAAACTCTGCAAATACCTTGAAATGAGTTCTCAGGACGAAATTTCCGAGATATTTGAAAACATTCGCAAATTTTGGAAGGTAGAGCTTCTAAAAGCAGATTCCAAAAGGCTTCTGAAAAAAAAATTCCAATTGATAAAAAGAAGAAAATAAAAGATATCACAAGAAATGCTTTGAGCCCTTTTTTGGGAGCTGCTTCCCACGGAAAGAAGCGGATAATTGGTACCCCAATAGTTGCTTTCTCTAAAGCCTCATCGATAGCTTTCGAGAGGACATAATCAATAATGAGCTCTTCTAAAAAACTCAATGAATAAGGGAATAACCTAATCCATGAGACCTTAAAATAATTTCCGAATTGATAGTTACAATGGTTGAAATCTGGCTGCTCAAAAATTCCACCAGATGCGAAAAGTAACATTTTCTGTTCTATCAAGAATATCTAGACATCAAACTCCGGGCAGAAAAGACCTGGAAGAGTTTGTAGAAAATTTGCAGAAACTCTTCAAGTATAGGCATCTAATCACAAGTTCTGAACTCTCTGAAAAAACTTTCGTGAACTCAAAATCTGAAGGGCTTGCTTATGGCCTTCACAAAACTCGCAGGACTTTCCCCAATTTCCCAGTTTTCTGCATTCCTTATGAGATATGTGTGGTCAGAAACCTGTTCTAGTCCTCCTGCATCATAGTTTTCTATTATCAGGGAAAAAATTCGGGCTTTTCTTTCGGCTTTTATCTCATTCCATTCCCGTATAAGAGGTCTTTCTGAAAGTTCAGATATCCCATCGGTGAGAAAAAGGAGGTATGCTCCCTCAAAGGCTTTTTCATTTTTCATAGCTTTCAGGCCTGCATGGAGTGCAGTATTGAAATCGGTGCCGCCGCCGAAAGTAAATTTCAGGAACTCCAGAAATTTCTCACCCATACGCTTTTTATTCGTAAGTTCAATTTCAACGGTCTGCCATTTCGAGGAGAAGAGAATCACTTTAACATCCCTGTTTTCTTTCAACATTCTTCTTGTAACCGCCAAAAGTACGGCTTTTGTAAGAATCTCTGGGCTCCCACGCATCGACACCGAAGTGTCTACCAGGGCGACTACAGGCCCTTTTCTCTTATTTCCTGAAGCATCCGAGTTCCAGTTCTCCCCCATTATCTGGTATGTCAGGAGTTTTCCTTCAAGCATATTGGCATAGAATTTGCGTTTTAGAAGGGGGTTTTTCAGCTTTATGGCTTCTACTGGTAGCAATGTCTGGATATCGCCTGAAAAAGTAATTGAGTGTACCTCGGTTTTGCTATATGCCGATAGATTCATTTTTTTTGAGCCGTACTCAAGTTCAATTCTTTCGATTTGTTCCAAGATTTCATGAAGATCAGAATTTTTCCTGAGAATTGCGGAATATTTTTCCAGGCTTCCGAAGTATTCCCTGTGCAAATCCAGCAGGGAGTGATCCCAAATTTTACCTGGAAAAATCATTGAGAGGATTTCGAGAATTTCTAGGTGGTCTTCAAGGATAGGAATGAGTTCTTCAATTTTTGCAGCTATTTTTTCTCCGACTGTAGAATCAAGAATCTATCCTGCATTTTCTGAGGACATAAAATCCTGAGTCATTGAGACGAGTTTTTCTAATCTTGTCGTCGTTCCATGTTGAGGGCCTTGATTTTTGTCGACCTCGCCCTCAAAACCCTTCGGGAAGTTTTTCGGGCTATTCTTTCCAGTTCTCTGTCTCTGGAAAGTATCCTGCTTGTCATGCCATTGGAAGTTTTTCTTCATTAGTTGTAATCGATTTTTTTCCCATGCAGCCTTAGTTTCGCTGATCAGATCCTTCAGAGCTTTAATATTTTTTTCCAGGCTTTTAGGAAACTTCTTTGAAAACTTGGATTCCATTTTTTTACAGTCTCCTAGAAGTGTAAAGAGTTCTTCAAGCAGAGTTCTTAGGATAAAGACTCCTGCCATGTTGTTAGCTTCGGCAAGAGCTTTTATTTTGGCCCAGATATAATATCCCTCATATTCAGAAGGATAAGATAAAAAGCTCCGAATTTACTCATAAACAGTTTTTCATCCTTTATTTCATATCCTTTTTCTGAAAAAAGCTCATAAATTAGAATTTCTGCAATTTCTTCCCTTAGCTGCCTTGGAACTCTTCGCGGAGTCGCCAGGATTTTTCTCAGTTCTATGTTTAGTATTGCGGAAGGATCGAAGAAGTTGTTGAAGGATAAAGAATAACCTGATCCTGGTACATCTTCAGATTTCTCCGTCAGGTTTTTTGATTCCTCCATATCTTTCCTTTTCCTGAGTTTCTTTGAGCTTTTGATATATTTTTATTCAAGGCTTATTCCGATTTGACGGAAATTTCGTCATTCTCAGTTCCCAGCTATTTTTCCTGCTTTTTCAATTGCTACATCAAATATTCTAGGCTTTTTCAGCAGTAACCGCATTTCATTCAAGCTACTTGCAATTTCGTAAATATCCGTGTTTTTGGAACGGTATTTCATCATGATTTCCTGGTTGTTTTTCCCCGAAACCCAAATATTTTCTCTCAGGGTATTCTCAAGAGCTTTTTCTTCTTCCTGGATTTGCTTTTTGAAATAGTTCAGTCTCTCCTCTAGGTTTTCGTACTCTTTTTCATAGAGTTTCTTATCTCCATAGTCGAGGTTGACTTTGAATTTAAACCCGTATTTCCGGTAAAATTGTTCTGTCAGTGACTCAAAGCTCAGGCAACTGTTAAGATTGTTGTAATCAAGTCCCAAGCTGTAGGTATGGGTCGAGAACTCGGTATGGTGCTCCAATAGATCAAGGGCGTTGTCAAATGTAAAGTTCCTCTGGGTCTTCATCCCGGAAAATCGTGAGCTTTTCATACCACCAGTTGTTTTTCTCTCCTCTTCATAGCACATATTGCAGGCTATTAGATCCGGTAGTTCCTGCTGCAGGCAGCTGTAAATCGAATTTTTCAGATCGAAAACATCCAGTTTAAGTTTTCAGGTGTCAGTTCCTCCTGAAACAACTCTGTCTAGAATAAGCTTCCTTATCGCTTCCTTCTGTTCAGGCGTTTCCCAGAGCATATGCTGGAGTAGAACAGCGGTCATCCGGTTTACGCTGGCATGCTCGTTTACGGCTGAAGCTACCCTGAGCACGTTTACAATCTTTTTCCAGCGTCTGTCCGAAATGAAATATTTGAGTTTCTAAGTTCCTTTCTGAGACCTTTTATAATCGCCCGAACCTCAGGATCAACTGGGAGATCTCTTGCTTTCTTTTGGGTTTCCTTTATATCCTGTATATTGAGTTTCATTGAGGGCACGAACTCTTCCATATTTTTGAAGATTAGATCCTCAAGGTTCTCTTCGTGTTGGATATAATCCACCCTGTATCTGAAAAGAAAACGGTCATAAAGAGCTTCGAGACTTTCATCTTCTTCAGGCAGTTCGTTAGAAGCTCCGAAAACGGAGAAAAGAGGCACCTCAACAATTTCGTTATCGTTGTGGTACTTTCTCTCGTTCAGCACGGTCAGTAGGCTATTTAAGATGGAGCTGTTTGCCTTGAAAATTTCGTCAAGAAGGGCGATATGGGCAGTTGGTAGGTAGCCATCTATTCGTCTGCTGAATTCATCTCTTTCGAGTGCCTTAAGAGAAAGCGGTCCAAATACTTATTCAGGCGTTGAAAAACGGGTCAGAAGATAATGAAATAAATTTCCTCCCTCTATAGTTTCACAGATTTTGCTTGTAAGCAAAGTTTTTGCAGTTCCTGGCGGGCCCAAAAAGAAGACATGTTCACTCAAAAGAATTGCAAGAAGAGATCCATTAATTTCGGCGTCTCTTTCTTTAAAATAACCTGTAAATTCCCCTTTGATACTGATGATGGTGCTTTTTAAATTCGGAACTCTCATAAACCCAAAACCTTTATAAATTTCTCTTTTCCAGCATCTCGTCTTTAATGCGCTAAAAGGATCTTACAATAATGAGCCGCGGTAGGCGGTTAAGACAATATTAGAAATGAATTCACCATTTTTATGGCCTTGCTTAATTAATTTTTCCAAAAAAAAATTCTTATCCCTGATAAATGATGTTTTTGCGGGTTATGTCTTTTCCTGGTGATATATTTTTCTGCCATTATATGCTGAAATTCCCATATTTTAGTAAATTTCATGTGCCTACGTAGACTACACGTATGATTAAAGTTTTTTATAGTTTTTTCTTTTGCCATCCTACGAAGTTATGCATAAAGAATTCAATCACCACCGAGGGTGATTTGAATTATCCGGAATAAAATTATTCTTAGTGACGAAAAAAATAAAAACTAATAGCCTTAACGAATCAATATTATGGAAGGGGTTGTGGTGCGAAAATAATATTTCTGCAGTTTGATACTATGATTTTTACCTTTGTGTACCTTTTTCGGCGATGATATTGATTAAATTTTCCAATTGTGAAGACTTTCATTGATTTTGCAAGGGAGCCATATTTTTTGCAACGGAACCATAATTCTTGGGAAAACCTCTATCTTTTATAGCATTTTTCCTTGTATTTCCAAAAAAGAAGTTTTTCCGGTTTTAGGTATAACTCCAGGAGTTATAGGTTTTATTTAGGCAAATGAAGCAATTAAATCCCTGAAAGAAAAAGGGAAACTTCTGGAAGATCGCCTCCTGTTTTGGAATGGATTTTTAGGAAATTTCAGTGAAGGCTCCACTCTCAAAGTTAAACACTTGTTCAGTTTGCGGAGATCTTAATGTAATAATTAAAAATGACTGTAAATAAATGAGATCTCTATCTTTTTAGGCAAAATAAACCTTTATTTCGGCTCGCTGCCGATTGGTCATTTTTATATATATCCTCAGTAATAATATCCCTTGGGATATGTCACATCCGACATTCCGTATATGTACGCAAAGATATTACCTATTTTCTCAATACGAAAGTAGTTTAAATGTTCATCCAGTCTTTAAGGAAGAATATTGCACAAATCGGCAAATAAATTATACATCTGTGTACATCTGCAAAATGTGGGTCTATAGAAATAAATGTGGGTTTTGTTTTGTAGATGCTGAAATAAGCGAATACAAGATTCTCTCTGCATTTTGCTCAAATTTATTTCGGGATAGTTTTTTGGAATTGATCAAGACTCATTAACACGACCCAAAAATAGTTAGTTAAGAATTATTAAAATGGTTTGCATTTTGGTGAAAATCGATCGCGACAGTAAAAAATGAGTTTAATTTTCCGATGTCAAGTTAGATATACTATAAAAAAACCTAATCAGTAGGTGAAGTTTAATGATAAATCCTATCATAGGTAGGATCTGGAAATTTGGAGACAATGTTGATACAGACGTGATTATCCCAGGAAAATACCTGCGGACCAAGAATATGGAGGTTTTTGCAGCCCATGCAATGGAAGGCATTGACCTAGAATTCTCAAAAAGAGTGAAACAGGGAGATATTATTGTCGCAGGAACCAATTTCGGATGTGGTTCATCAAGGGAACAGGCTCCCCTTGCCTTGAAATATGCTGGAGTATCCTGCGTTATCGCAAAGTCTTTTGCGAGGATTTTTTTCAGAAATGCAATTAATGTTGGATTGCCTCTCATGGAAGTAGATGTCGAATGTCAGGATGTATGTGAGGTCAGAGTTGATTTGTTGAAAGGTGAGGTTGAAGTTTCCGGGAAAAATATATTCACAGGAAACAAACTGCCGGACTTCCTACTAGAGATACTTACTGATGGTGGACTTGTAGCTCACAGGAAGAAAGTTCAGAATAAGTAAAGAATAACCAAATCTATGATCTCTTTGAAAGAATTATAACCACTCAAAACAATAGTTATCTATGATTTTTCCTGAAGAATATAAACTTGTAGGTGTGAAGCGAACCACTTATTCATCTGCCGAAGAACTTATTTACTTTTTGACTGATTACCTCATCGTTGAAAAGGAAAATTTTGATACCTGCAATGCCGATTACGAGGTTTATTATGTAAAAAAAAACGGGAACGGCCTACTCAGAAAAGTTGAATACCTTGAACTCATTGCCTCTGGAGAAGAAGTGATCAAGTATGATGAGGAACTTAATCTAAGGAATCGTACCCTCCTGATTGAGACTGCAGTAAACCTCTGTTCAGGCAAGGTTAATACTATAATTTTTACAGGGTTAGATAAGCACGTTACATTTATTCATAAACCTGATCTTTCCAGTATTATTCATATAGAGATACTTGACATTGTTCCTCCTGAGCCTTCCTGGCTCTCCATGGTTGTAAGGAGGCTTGAAGCAAGTGGGATTTTCGGTGACCTGCAGGTTCATTTTGCTGAAAAGCTAATTGACCTCCGACATTTTGAAGGGCCAAATACTGTTTTTCCATGTAGCGCATCTGGTCTCAAAGGAAAATGCCTGGATTCGGATATATTCATCGAAAACGGACACCTGCTTGTAGGGTGTGAGATCTCAAAGACCATTTTTGAAATGCGCTTTCCGGAGCTTGAATACTCCTTCATAAATATATGTCCATTAAAATCTGAAATATTGGTACCATCAAGACATTTCATTACGCGTTGCTGCAAGTCTGAAAATTCCGGCCTTGTAGATATTTCCGGCTTTGAAGGAGTTGTTGTCCACTGGGGAGATTCGGAATATCAGGTTGCTGAGGCCATCAAAAACCTTGTGAACAAGATCAGTAATAATCCATAGAATTTTAAAATCATCAATGAAAATTTGATCGTGTGTCTATGATACCTAAGTTTGACAGTATTCATTATTTTCTGATTAAACACAGTACTATTTTCGTTCTAGTTGGTTTGACAAAACTTGTGCGTATATGATTTTACATTGTCATGTTAACTATTTTTGCTGTGTTACATTTTCATCAACTGCAGATCATTTTGATAATTTTATCTTTCCATTTTTAGTTTTCTCTATTTTTTAATTCAATCTTTCCATTCAGTTACTTAGAGAGACGCTAAATAAGGCTGGAAAAACAACCGAGAAAATACTCTATGTAGCTATCAATCCCCTGGAAGATCCTAACTTTGTTTTTATAGGATGTCAAGGCCAGGTATATATCTGAACTCTTCAGTTCTTCACAAGTGGATATTGATGAAATTTCCACTAGAGCAATTGTCTTGGATAGGGCATATCTCCATTTTCTACTGCCATGGTAACTACAAATAGAACGATCCAGCAAGGTTAGGTTTGTACATGGTCGGAGAGAAAACCTTGAGCTTAGAATATCCCCAAAATGACATAGTTGATTATGTCTTTAGCAAAATTGGTAACACTTTCCATCTTTTCTATCTGTGAGATCGGAATCACTGATATTATGACAGGTAGCTCTGATGAGTTCACTGGATTATCTGTGTTCTATTCTTTGCGGTATTTTATTCTTGGTAAACATCCTCTGGTCGATCCCAGGTATTTTTATAACCTCATTGATGGATCGGTTCTACTCTAGTAATATTATTTTGGGTATTGATATTTCCCATGTTTCACAGGATTCTTAACTCTGGTCAGGGATCTTATTTCTTTGCATATATCGGTTTATGCAGAAAAATGTCACCTTTCGAGCTGATTGGAGGGCATGAGCAAAGAGAAAATAGAACAATAAAGGGAAAACCATATTAAAATGGGAGAAGAATTTCTCGAAAAGAAGCCTGTCAATCATCTGCATTATTAGACAACTTTCACAGTTAAGGGAGTATAAAAGTATAGTGGGGTTTGATAGTTTGTACATTAGAAGCAGACTTTATTTATCCTCTTGATATATTTGCACCACATATTAATCATCAAAAGTTTTAAATATACATCTGCAGCATCATTTTCACTAAGTTGAATTACTTTTATATCCAAATCCTTCTTTTTACTTTAGCTTACACTTTGTGAATAGATGTTAACAGCAGTTTGAAATCAGTATTTACTTAGAACTATTAATAATATTTTTATAATCCCGTTGATAAGTGTATAAGTATTTTGATGTCATTATAATATTATTGAAAATTTGTATTGTTTGGTCCAAAAGCTTGAGTTATCTTAACCCTAAAATGGTTAGGTTTTGTATGAAAACTTCTACATCAGCAAAAACGATAAATTCTATTTTTCGCGGTGAAAGGAAAGGATATGAGTCTATCTTATTTTATAGAATTTTCAGTACACTATCATTTAATTATAATTGAGTCAAATAGAGAGTCACGGAAAAAATTTAAAACCGGATTCTCGCGAAGAAAAAAATCAGCGATAAATAGGAATCTTTTATATTATAAAAGAGTGTGAAGATGAGATCAAAAGGAATATTTTATGCATTCCTTGCAGTTTGTTTGTGGGGAACAATGGGGACCACTATTAAACTTATTGTCGCTAGAGTAGATAGTTTCAGTGCTGCAGTCTATACTGGTTTGTTTGCGACTATTGCATTATTAATATATTTAATCATAACCAAAAAAACGAAAGAACTTATTATAGAGCTTAAAAAACATTATTTGTTCTTTATAATTACAGGAGTAATTGGGTTAGGAATACAGCAAATATTTTATCTAAAATCATTTCAACTTCTTCCTGCTTCTCAAGTAGTGATAGTTTTCTATTTATATCCTTTGTTCATGATAATATTAGCTGGTTTGATATTAAAAGAAAAAACGTCATTGATCTCAGTATTTTTTGTATTAGTAGGATTTTTTGGAGTTTATGTTCTTGCATCGAATGGGACATTTATAAAATTAGACATTAATACTGGTTTAATTGTTACTTTATTAGCTTCTCTCAGTTGGGGATTATTTTCAGTTTTAATTAAATTAAGAAAAATCAATGCAGAAATATCAATGTTTTTATTTAATTTAGTTGGATTGGTTTTTTTAATCGCTCTAGTTCCTGTATTTGGCTTTAATTACTTTATTACTTTAACTGAAACTTTAGGAATTTTATATCTCGCACTGATACCTACGGCATTTGCATTTGTTTTGTGGAACAAAGCACTGCAGTTAACAACAACAAGCGTTTGCTCCAATATTTCATTCTTAACTCCGTTGTTTTCTTTAATAATAATTTCTCTTGTTTTAAAAGAAAAAATTACTTTTAATCAAATTATCGGCTTAATAATAATTCTAGGTTCTGTTTTTCTAAATATTAATTTTGGAAATAAGCAAAAAAACAATCAAAAATAGTTTTAGTTTCAAATTTATATTGTCATCAGAGTTAATGTGTCCTGTTTAGGCAGTGTGACTAATTTTCTGTAAAATTACATATGATTGATTATGGAACCAAATAGTATCGGGTATAAAATCACAGCCACTGCGCTTGAAAGCTTTCAGTATGATATACTAATTTATATGCAGTTTTCAGAAAATCACTAGAAAAAAAGAACAACAAATTCGATGAAAAATATTAACAAGGAACCCAAAAAAGAAGTAGAGTCATAGGGGTATTTCACATCGTTTCTTAAGAAAGCTCCTGTATCCTCTTCAAATTTGATGGATTTTCGATCACTTTTGCCCTCTATTATTTATCCGATTTTATTTTCAAAATACGAGATCAAATTAATATCTTACTTGAAAACTACAGTGTTAACAGCAATGATGTGGTTAAATCAAATTTTTGGGCGGGCTCATTCACAAACGTGGACTTTACAGAACCCCGTTATTTGTTAACCACGACAGTTTTTATATTCACAAATTCCTTGAGCCCATAGCGGGAAAGCTCCACCCCAATTCCAGACTCCTTAACTCCGCCAAAGGTAGTCTGGGATCAGATTTGACCATACCATTTATAGCTATAAATCCTAACTGAATCCGTTTTGTCACCCTTTCAGCTCTATTAAGGTCTCCAAACCAGATCTCAGCCCCAAGCCCAAACTCTGTTGAGTTCGCAATTATCACTGCTTCATCTTCGTCCTTTGCAGTGATAACCGGTGCAATAGGCCTATAAACATCTAGATTGCATACTTTCATATCTGTACTAGCTACAGGAATAAAATAGTAGGATTGAAGAAAAGCCTTTTCCGTATTTTTTCCCATGAGTTTGGGATCTTGCTCCTTTCTTTTTCGCGTTTTTCAGAACCTTTTTAAGACTGTGAACAAATTCCTTTTTTGCCAGAGGTCCTATATCTGTTTCTTCATCCATAGGATCCCCAATTTTCAGTTTATGGATATCGAATTTGAATGCTTCGATAAAATCAACTACAACATCTTCCACAACAACAAATCTCTTGGCATCATTACAGTTTTGTCAGGTATTGATAAAACGGGACTTCATAGCTACCTGCGTAGCTCTCTCGATATCAGTATCTTCAAGTGCTATGGAAGGGTCAGATCCTCCCAATTCCAATATCAGAGGTTTAATAATTCCTCCCACAAGTCTCCCTATTTCCAAGCCTGCAGTTATGCTGCCAGTAAACGATGCACCATTCACTCGATCTTCTGCAATAATTCGCATGGAAGTTTTTGAGTCAATTAACAGAGCCTTGAAAATGTGTTTCTGGAATCCAGCCTCCAGAAAAACCTTCTCAATCTCTAAAGTTGACCTTGGTACATTTGAAGCATACTTGACCACACAGCCATTTCCTGCATACATTGCAGGTACTGCAAACCTGAGATGCCAAAATGGGGAATTCCAAGGCATGACCCCATAAATCACTCCAAGAGGTTCAAAAGTCACATAACTTTTCTCAGCACCAATATCTACAATCTCATCTTTCAATAATCTAGCCGCGTTTTCTGCGTAATAGTCACAAGCCGAGCACATTTTTGAACTTCGTTTCTCGATTGCCTGAAAGGTTTACCCATTTCCGTCGTGATAATCTTAGCATAATTATCAGCATTCTGCCTAAACACCTCTTCAACCTTTGCAAAAGACTCTGCCCTTTCATCAACAGACAACGAACTCCAACCTAAAAAGGCAGTACGATATTTTTCAATCTGCTCCCTACATTTCTTAATAGAAAACGAATCATATATTCATTTTACTTTTTCAGTACAAGGATTATTAGATTTAATTTCCACTACTTCCCCCTTGAAAATTCAAAATATCTTTAATGGCACCATGTCTGTAATAATCATTAGGATTAGAAGGAACAATGCCGGAGACAGAGAATTTCAACTATTATGGTATCCAAATATTATTAACCGTTTTCAAAAGATTTAAAATAAATATTTCTGAAATAGATTACAATTCAAATCCAGGTTCCTATACGCCTTGGTAAAGCTCTCACTTCTTTGCTACAACTGTTATAGTTCCTTTCATAGAAGGATGAATCGAGCATTCATAATTATAGACCCCAGGTTCGGTAAAACGGAATTCATAATTTTGTCCTGTGGAAATTATGCCAGAATTAAAAATAGACCCACCTACCATATGGTCGACTGAGTTCATGTTAGTCGGTTCCGTTGCAAAAATTTCAAAATAAGCATGTAAATCTATAAATATAAAAAAATCAAAATATCCAAGGGAAATATACCAACATTATACAATAATATCGAATTAAATATATTAATTAGTATAAAAAGGCTATGATAAGCGAAAAATCCTTAAATAAATCACTATGGCCAACAAATTCATGAAAACAGTCATTGTCTATGTAATATTTGATAACAATAACATACGACTCGCATTTTCCGTACAAAGCAAGATGATCATAAAAGTTATCATATCGAATCTTACAACGGAAAGAACTTAACATTACGTTTTTTCAGAAAATCTCTACCTATACAGAACTTGATGTCCTTCAGAAAAAGTATATCACATTCATCTCTGCCCCCTTAAATATGTCTTGTAGTAGCAAGATCTTTTCAGCTGTTGACAAAGAGTCTAAATGATGAGCTAAAATAAGTTTTAACTTAAATAAATTATGAAAATAATGTTGAATAGATCTAGAGTATCCAAGTATCCATTACAAGTTTGTATTGAAAAGTTATACTAGGTTATAAAATTTTGTGAAAGGCTCTAAATTTGCATGTTTTTTTGATTAGTCCTTGTAATTCCCGGGTTAGATTTCTATTCAACTCAAAAAAACGTTTCAAAATCCCTGAAAAGGTTCATTTTTGATTTGACCAGTTTAAACCCAAACTTTATAAAAAATTAAACTAATTATCCATTAAATATATAATTATTTATATCACTTTAGATAAGTAAAAACTGGATCATCATGGCAAAATCTTCGAAATTAACCTCTGAGATACAACAGCGTATCGGTGAGAATGTTGCATTTGGATTGCCTTATGCTTTAGAAGCAGCATCTGCATGAATTACTTATCAAACCTTTCACGTTGTGTGGTCAAGGGAAAAAATATAAATTTAGAGATTATTTTCAGTTCCTTCGATACATCCAAAAATGTAATGCAGAAGAAGCTTAAAAGCTCTACAGTGCTTTAATGGGCCAGTTGACGTTGTAAACTGCTAGGCTTGCTTGTGGATCATTTTATTTCTGAATAATTGTTGAGAATTTATTTCAAATATTTCTGCTTGTAAATATTGTATCCTGCAGTGTATCCTGAAATGAACTTCATATCGTATCCTATATTATATCCACCAGCATATCCGATATCTTGGGAAGTAGTGCTCTTTGGTGCAAAGTTTATGCTGCTTGCTCCGGTATATTTCAAGCCTTTAACCCCTAGATTATATCCACGATTATATCCATTTATAACTCCAACCGTATATCCTTCACGGTACCCATTCAAATAATGCTGTTTATCCTTTAATCCCCAATTCGGATTTATAGGTAAGCTTACTGATTCGATAGTTTCATTTTTGAGTTTTGAATTTGTGCTTGCCGACCCAGCAGATTCGGTTTTTGCCTTAATTTCCGTATGTGCTGCCGCATCTGTTATATATGTTGGCTTTATTGCTTCGTTGAATTTATTCAAATTATATAGAGCAAGTCCTTTGCCTTTCCAAGCATCTGAATTTTGGGGGTTAATTTCAATCGCCTTATCGTATGCTTTTATCGCTTCATTAGATTTATTTAGATAAATTAGAGTGTTTCCTTTATTGTTCCAAGCAAACTCATTATGCGGATCAATTTCAATTGCTTTATCATATGCTTGTATTGCTCCATCATATCTATTTAACTTATATAGAACAAGTCCTTTGTTGTACCAAGCTATTGAATCCTGCGGATCAATTTCAAGTGCTTTGTCATATGCTTTTATTGCTTCATCTGTTACATTCAATTTATTTAAAGCATTTCCTTTATTGTACCAAGCTATTGAATCCTGTGGATCAATCTTAAGTGCTTTATCATATGCTTTTATTGCTTCAACTGTTAAATTTAGTTTATTTAAAGTCTTTCCTTTATTATTCCAAGCCATTGAATTTTGTGGATTGATTTCAATCGCTTTGTCATATGCTTTTATTGCTTCATAGGATTTATTTAGGTCAGAAAGGACATTTCCTTTATAGATCCAAGCATTTGAATCTTGTGGATTAATTTCAATCGCTTTGTCAAGTGTTTTTATTGCTTCATCAGAGTTGTTTGAATTAGAGACATTGTTGTTGGTGGAGTTCGAAATATCTGCTAATAGCGCCGCGCCTGCGACACTCGTAAGAATTAAAAGTGCTAGCAAAGTTATTTCAAAAACTAGTCGAATAATATATCCTTTATTTGCATTATCATACTTATTTTTTTCCATTTTCAGCCTCTTGATATGGATTTATATATTGATGCGAAAGAGAATTAAAAAATACAAATGGATATTACTTCACCCTGAAAGTAAACTTTTCGAGTGAAATATTATATTTATGAATTTATCAGCATATTTTTTACATTATATTCAATTGTTAAACTTATAATATTGATCAAAAAATCATAAAAAATAATGTTTCAACTTACGAGGCAGCCATTTAGAAGAACGAACTTTTAGTTTAAATTTCAATACAGACTCAAAAACTGAATTATAAGTTACAGGTCTTCTCTAAGGTCAATACTTTCAGTACAATAAAGTGTTATCATTATAGAAAGAGTAGGGGAGGTTACATTGGAAGTGTAGGCAAATGTAAAACTTCCTATGTGATTAAAGAACCATATTTAATATCAGAAAAACTGGGAAGGAAAGGAATAATCTTAGCAAATAAAAATTTTGATTTTAAATAATTCTCTTATATGCACTTCGACAAGTAACAGAGAATCATGAAGATTGTTGCAATAACATAACTGCAATCGGCATAACTCCTACAAATGCATATCCGAAAACTGTTATGGGATTATAAAAGAACAACTGCCTTCATTATTCTCTACTCAAGCCTATAGCCGATGCCATACTTATTAACTCATTTACTGAAAATGGAAATGAGCAATCCGCATTATAAGGACTGAATTTATAGATTTCTATAGTAATTACAGAGGAATTTAACTTTCATTCCCATATTGTTCCCGAATTTCGGATTCTTTGAGAACATTAATTCCTAATTTTTTCAGAATTGCAGAAATTCTATTTCTGTCTCCACTTCTCATGGATTTTCGATCAAAATAAGCAAAATCAGCATTTGATTTGTTAACAGCCTGCACGATAAGAGGTTCATCCACGAAATTCAACTGATACTTTGGAAAATTATGCCCAAAGGAGATGGCGGTTTCAAGCAAAATCCCTGTCTGGCGTATGGCATAATGTCCGCCTCCAAAACCTACGGCGACTGGTACTCTTTCAAGAGAAACTGCAAGGATAGCTTTTGCAGCAATATCGCCTGCATCCATGTCTTTCCATTCATTTTCGGTACTTCCAATTTCAGCATATAGAGAAGGGACTGAGAGTTCTGTGGGACCATGGTGGGTTACTTCGAGAGTAATATCGTAATTCATGCCTTTTTTTTCAGCCAGAAGTCTCATTTCCTGAAGTATGGATTTCATTGCGGCCGGAGAAGAAACTGCGAGTTCTTTAGGCCGGCCCCCAAGTCTTGCTTCATCGGAAGGATTTCCTGTGCAATGTACGGTAAGGGAATTGATATTCTCCTTGCTACTATGCTTGGATGCGAAGATTATGAGGGAAGCTGGTAATTCTGCAGCTTCTAGTTTCGCATCGAGTCCATCCTGAAAAACGTGCATTTTTTCAATTTCCACGAGCCTAAATCTTCCATCAGCAGATTTCCAGACCGCAGAAAATTCAAAATTTTCTGGAATTTCAATATGTTCCCATTTCCTAAAATTTAAGAGGTGGTTTTTAATATTTTGACTGGCAAGATCAGAGGCAGAGCAGATTATCGTTATTTTTGGAACTGGTTTTTCATTAAGGTTTTTTTCCTGGTTACCACGTTCATTGCTGTTATCTGTCATTTTTGATCAATCCGAGTGTTGTAACTTCAATGTACCTATAAATTTCGTTAAGCTAGATAAAATCAACCCGGAATCGTATCCTTGGGACTAAGGTTGGAGAAGCCAAGAGGAGATCGCCCTGAAAGGTTAAAACTCAAGGGAAAAGTAGACTCAGAAATAATCTATTTCCAAGAAAGCATAAGTCAAAGGAATAAGAAGATTGAGAATTAAGAGGTGCATTAATCGAAAAAAATCTAACGAAGACATGTTTGTGGCAACTCCCTACTGCCAGTGTGCAGGAATCTGCGGTTTTTACTGGATTAAAAAAAAAAAAATGTTTTTATAGTGCTGAAATTAATATCAGCCAATGTGGATATAAGCGTCCACAAGTTTTTTGATTTCTTCGTTCTTGCCGTAAAGCCTTTCGCTGAGCTGGTAGTCATCAAAGGCCTCAAGTCTCTTCACGATATCGTTGATCATGCCTTCGGTGAAAACATCGTACTGTGTGAAAATGTTCTTCTGTTTCTTCAGTGCCTGAGCGGACTCATAACAAGACGCAGGAAGGTGTTCAAGTTGTGCAAGCCTATCCTTATGTTCATCATTGAAGATGTTCACGTCGATATAAAGCTTAGCTGCTAGTTCCAAAGCATTGTTAATCTCAAATCCATGGCGAACACCAACGGCAAAAGCTGCGAAAAGTAGATAGAGATCAGCTGTGCTGTCTGAGGCACGGTATTCGAAGGTCGACTTGTAACTGTGGCTCTTTAGCTCCTCATTATAATTCGGATTGGCGAGAGTTACCATCTTGCTGGACTCTTCGGAGAACCAGCCAAGGGGTACACGTATTAAGGCAGAACGATTTCGATCTCCCCAACATATGTTAGTAGGAGCTTCCTGATGTGGAACAAGACGCAAATAGGAGGTGGGGATCTTGTTTCCAAAAGCGGTTATGCCAGCTGAAATATCGAGAAGACCAACCATTGCATGCTTTGCAACGTCGCTAACATCTCTATTCTTGACCATGACACTCTTACCGTCTTTCAGAAGCTTCATATGGATATGCAGCCCGCTTCCTGCTTTTCCTACGGTTATCTTCGGTGCAAAACTGACAAGTACTCCGTATTGATCGGCAAGCATCCTAAGCATCCATTTTGCAATAAGAAGCCTATCAGCACTGTTTTCTAAGGTATCTGTTTCGAATTCGATTTCATTCTGCTCATAGTAGTACTTGTCGTCAGAGAAGTTCCCGACTTCAGAGTGTCCATACTTGATTTTTCCGCCAGCTTCGGAGATATACATCATTGCTTCTTTCCTGAACTGGTCGAATTTGGTGAAAGGATTACATTCGTGGTAGCCCCTCTGGTCAACCGCTGGGAAACTCATGTTGACTTCATCTTTGTTGGCGATGATGTAGTATTCAAGTTCTCCCATTAACTGAAGTTCGTAACCCGTCTTCTGAGCCAGGGTCTGGGCAGCTTTCTTCATGACTGTTTCAGAAGCACTTTTTAGGAGGGTACCATCCTTGTCGAAGTATGAACAGAGAATGTCCAGGGTAGGAATTTCTTCAAAAGGATTTACAAAGGCAGTTCTATATTTTGGGAGGACATAAAGGTCGCTTGAGGACGCCTCAATATATGTAAAAATACTTGATCCATCTACTCTCTCTCCAACGGAAAGTAAGTTGTCAAGATGTTCTTCGTCTCTTATAACGAAAGCTAGGGATTTAAGCCTCCCATCCCCACCAACATAACGAAAAGTCAGCATCTTAATGCCGTTTTCCTTGATAAACTTCATAATGTCTTCTTTGGTGAATTCGCTTGCTGGTTTGTTGAGGTACTGTACCAGTTTGTTCGGATTCAGTTCTACATTTGATGGTTTCATAATTGTCCCTTCTTTTTAACTTGAATATTCAAGGTACTAAAAGTCTCATTTCAATACCGAATATTCTCAGGCTTGTTGATTGCCACATTATCATAATTTTATGAATTCTTGTCTGATAGGAAAATGATAACTCACTGCTATCTATATAATCTTTTCCTTTTTTTATTCTTCCAAATAAATATTGTGAACTCAAAAGCAGCACATGTTTTCTTAGCATATGTTATTCTCCTCATGTCATTGGAATATGCAAATAAGTATTTTTTCAATAAAAAAGTTTCTAATTTTTTCCAGGGAGGATTTCGACTGAACATCTTATTTTCAGGAGGCATCTATCAATATTTATAAGCATAGAACAAAATTTGGAAGCTCATCGGAATTATTTATGAAATTTAAGAAGCTATTTGGCTCTATCTGGTATTTCTGTAATTTGAAATCATATTTCCAGTCAGTAGTACGACTAGAGATTTCACCATCGATACAAAGCCTTTTGTTAGACTGCATATCGATCCTAGTGAAGCCCAATGGATAAAGAAATTACGGTATTCGAACGACAATGCAAATATAATCTCATTAGCATTTCAAATCTTCTTTAAATATAGCTGAAGAAAAGTTACTATCACGGATAAATAAAGGCAAACACATAATATTAAATTTCGCAACCATGATAAAAAGGAAGTCGTACTTGAAAAAATAATGGAAACATTGTGTCTCTGAATTCCTCAAAAATGAATTTTGTGCATTTGAGAAAAAAATTATGAGGTATTATCTTTTCTGGTTGATTTTCTCCAAAACTTTCAGAAAGTGTAACGTTTTTATTTTTTATTTAATCGGAGGTCTAAACTTATTGCAAACGATAAATAAAAACAAGTGTTGATTCTACAAAAATCAATATCAAGTTTTAGGCAAACATGATAATCATGTAGGAAGAATCCTTTGATTACACAAAACTGAAATAAGTGACAAGTTGTATTCAGAATATCTCCAGTTCATTGGCCATATTTAACTACTCTGTAGAAACAGCAGTTGCTAAATAAAAGGCAGTTTCCTCTGAAGTAGTAATGTAGGGATATCGGTTCTGTATCCCAGAAAAGTTCGTGAATCCGCCTATAATCAGTATAACAGACCGCTATCATATCTGCGAATTTATATATGTACTAAAATAACTTTTTTGACAGCTAGAAAGGTAATAAAGTACAATTGTTTCGGAGACTATAAAACTATAGACAGAAGTCTTGGAACACTTTCTCATAAATTGGTCGCAAAAGTATATTATCCAATTTAAAGGATAGCTCCGTTTGCTGGGGGTAACATATATATCACATTTTGAAAGTTGAAAAATTTGTCCCAAAAAATGTAAAAAAATATTTTTCCCCCCCCTTTTCTTTTTCAGTTCCCTTATTTAATCCGTATTTTTTCCGAAAATTTCTTGGTTTTCTTGAGTACATACCCGTAAATATTATAGTCTGGTCATCCATAAATAAATATTAATGACTCCAAATGATTACAACGAAAGCAAATAGTGGGATAGTTGTAGTGATAACTTAGTATCTTGGTTTGAAATTAAAAAAGGAAATGATTCTGAGCATTATTTTTATCTATTCAGATATCTGCCATACCAAAAAAGGTAAGCATCGAGAAAATGAATTAAAACGAGGATAATTAGAGGCAGACACTGTGAAAAAAAGTAGTAGGTAATACTTTTTATATAAACTTCATGGAAATAATTGATAGAGATAATTAGCTGACCAAAAGTTTTAGAATAACGACTTCACCAATTCGTGATTCGTATGTAAAGTTATCTGAAAAAATGAAGTGATTTGCAGATATAGCTCACTTTTCAGCGGAATCAAAATTCGATAACTTAAGAATAAAATGCAGTAAAAGAACATCCTCTGGGGGATAAGCAATGTTTTGAAATAGTGGAATGTAGCTTTAAAACCAGGGGAAAAGGACTATAAAAGAAAAAAACGGTAAAATTATAAAAATCAGCGACAAATATTTGGACTATCCCCTCTATATAAAACAAACGACTCGATTAATTAGGGTGATTTAGCTAGACTCCCACAGTTAAGTATCTGGTTTATAAGTTGGCTATGAAAGTAAGCTCTATCTGAATGGCTTATAAAATAATACTACAATTCTCGATAATAAAAAGCCTGGGAAATAAGGGAAATTTATAAGCATAATATTATTAAAGTTAATTGGATACCAAATCAATTATTTATCTAAATAAATAATTGATAAAATAGCATGATTCAAATATATGTACCAATGTTGGGTAATTTTTGACAAAACTGTCTTTGTCCATGAAAAAATTAGATAATGATCGTTAGTAAATGTTTAATTAAAGTCGTTTATTCAGATTTATTCAAAATTTTACTTATAGGAATTGGAAGTATGAACAATAAAATAATTGCATTTGATTTTCTAAGGGCTTTAGCAATAATTATGATTATTCCAGCTCACTTGAGCAACTTCTTATTTTCTATTTACAGTAAGCTAGGACTTTATGCCTTTGACCCTTATTTCGCAAATATGGGTCTAGGGCTATTTATATTTATAAGTGGATATTTGTTATACTATAACAACCATTCTATAAATTCATTGCAAAGTTTATTATCCTTTTATAAAAAAAGACTTTTCAGAATTTTTCCTCTTTACTGGACAGCTCTCGTAGCTTATATAGTTGTGTTCTCGGTATTTGCTCAAAAACTAAATACTAGTTTTGTATTTCCCCATGCAGATAGTGCATTTGGTCATTTTAATATTTTGATACATATTTTAGGATTACAAATTTTTCTTGCTCCAGCTTACGCTTCCCCGATGTTAACATTATATTTTATCGGTCTAATTATTGCATTTTACACCCTTTATCCTTTCATTATTATGTTTTCAAAAGATGCAAGATATATTTTACTTAATTCATTTCTTATATTTATAGTATTTTTATTACTCTCAAGGACTTTCAGTATCATTGATTCCCGTTTTTTTATGTTTTTCCCAGTATTTGTGTTTGGTATCCTCACATGTAAAGAGAGCTTATTTGAAAAATCCGAGATAGAAATTCTGAAAAAACCTGTTATCCGGATCATACTGGCAGTTCTTCCGGTTATATTTGTATTGATTATTGTTTTAGAGTCAAGAACACTCTTGTTTTTAGATCCAAAAGTTTATTTTACAATTAACTCCGTAGGCATCGGCACAATAAAATCTTCAATGATCGTAGCGATGTTGGATAACTGGGCAGATTCATTAAATCTGAATTACGCCACTTTACAATTCATCCTTGATACGTTACTTCTAAATATTTTTGTAATAATCTTCTGTATTTTTGAATACAGGTTTGCAACGAAATTTATAAATGATAACTTTTCAAGCGCGTTGAGTTCTATCTTTACATATATAGCTACTTCTTCATATTGTGTCTACCTATTCCACAGGCCTTTTTTTGTTTTGTGGAATTCCGGAACAAACTTCATACACAATTATATTTTGCACGATATTGTCATAATATTTATATCTCTTCCGATCCTGTTTTTTGTTTCATATAATATACAAATATTAGAATCAAATTTAAGAAAAAATTTCTAATATATAAAACTTACTGAGAGATATATTTCCTTCAATGGATCAACTAAAGCGCAGGTACGTAAGCAACAATCTAATATTAGTTTAATGGGGTCAACTCAACAATTAACCAGAACTTACCTTAAATATAAATATGTAATTTTTGCATCGGTTTCATGCTTCTGTTTTAATTTCACAATTCAAACAGACATCTTTTGTTTTTAATCTTCATATTGATGCTTAGCGATTTAGAATGAGTAATTTATATCTTTAGCTTGATAATACACAATTTTATCAAAAGTGAAATTTTATTTTTTCGCTCAAAAAAATCATTGTATGGCCTTCAAAAATTAAATCGAAAATTTGTACATATTTGTCCGTTTCCATCTCCAGCCCAAAAAAAATTAATTAGAAGGTTTTGTTCTATTTTAGCATTTTTGCTGTCCAATTTTTCACAAATATTAATTTTTTTTCCGTCATCAATATAAACTGTCCAATTCAATCTCGAAAATTCGATCAAAACCAGTAACTAATCACCCTAAGCTAAAAAATCAATAGTCTTCTTTACTAGGATTCATTGAACAAATTTATAGAGTTTTATTTATATAACTGTTGATCACTGATAATGTATTTTATTCCAGTTTAACACCACTAAGATTGTTGTAGGGATGAAAACTTCCTTATGGATCATGATTGACTAGTTATTAATATTGTCAGCCACCTTTGCACTATGAAATGGAACTACGTATCAAGACTATTGTGTCTACAGAATTAGAGATTTCATAGTTTTCTGTATGAAGTGTAATAAAGAATTTTTTTAGACACTAATAGCATCGACTTTTTGAGAGATATATGATTTAGAAGTGGCAAAAGATTTTTTGAGCCTGATGCAATAGGCACTAATGGTTAGAATGGGCACCTTTTCATCGTTGTTCGATCAAAATATTTTTCTTCAAGAATGATAAATTATAAAAAATATCATAACAAAAACGTATTTAAAGAATATCCTGCGATTAAAAATCATTTATAGTATGATGAGATGGTTTTTTTTGATGGACTTATATTAGAACTTTGGGTGATGGTACGATTTTCAATGTAATTAAGACTATGTTGAAAATCAGGCAAACCAATAAGAACAAGAAGTATATAAGCAAATTAAAGTACATTACCTTGAATAATTCCTTTGTTTCCAAAGCTGTGACGCTAAAATATCAGTTTCCTGCTACGGGTACGGCGACGCATAAGTTATATTCTTCTGACTTGTAGAATGGTTCCGAAATTGACGAGATTATGAAATTATAGCATAACTTTCATATTTATATAATGGAATAATATCGTTTTAAATTTATCCTACGAAACATTAAAAATCTTCAAACATTTTTAGCAGATGTACACAAAGAAACTATCTATTTTTCTCAACACGAAAGTAACTTAAAAATTAACCTAACTTTTAATGGATAATAGCAAGTAAATAGGCAAACAAATTACATAAATATGTACATCTTAAGTAGTCGACATAAGCAGTTATGGAGAATATTAATGAATAGCCCACTGCAAAAAATAAGGGAAACGAAACCACTGATACATCATATTACTAATTGGGTTACTATTTACGAATGTGCAAATATGACAAGAGCTTTTGGTGCACTCCCTGTAATGGCACATTCCCCCGAGGAATGTGCCGATATGACAGCGATTTCATCGGCGCTTGTACTTAACATCGGAACTTTAACATCTGAAATCATTGATGCAATGATACTTTCTGCTTTTTCTGCAAACGAAAAAAAAATCCCTGTAATATTTGATGCAGTCGGCGTTGGCTCTACTAAATTTAGAAATGGAATGGCTGCGAAAATTCTTGATTCTGTCCACATCGACATTATCAAAGGTAACTATTCTGAAATTGCAAAATTGGCAGGTGAAAGCACTGAAACAAAAGGGGTTGAAACAACTTCCATCAGCGTTGATCCTGAAAAAGTAGCAAAGGAACTTGCAAAATCAAAATCATCTATTGTAGTGATGACAGGAAAAGAAGACATAATAAGTGATGGGACAAAGATATATATTATAAGGAATGGTAACGAGCAAATGGGGTCAATTGTCGGAACCGGATGTATGGCTGCATCGGTAATAGGTTTATTTGCTTCAATTAATTTCAATTATTTTGATGCATCCAAAGACGCCTTATGCTACTTTGGAGTTGCAGGAGAACTCGCGGCTGAGAAATCAAATGGGCCGGGAAGTTTTATTGTCAATTTGTTTGATGAAGTTTTCAATCTTTCAGATGAGAAAGTAAAAAATAGGATGAATTTTGAAGAAAAGTAAGTTCAGACGACAAAAACTCTTTAATTTCTGATTTGATTAGAAAAATTCAGTGGCTTTTCAATATGTTTGGAGATCGCTAAAACTAACCATTAACTCTACCAGCAAATGAAGGAGAGGATTTTGATAAACATCTGATTTTACGCGTTACTGGTGTCATATTTATAAGGATACTACGAAATGTGGGTTTAATCAAAACCTTCTCCTTCATTTGCTGGTAGAGTTAATGGTTAGTTTTAGCGATCTCCAAACATATACAAAATTTTAATCAAAAAAATTTAGGGGAACATGATTTTAAAAATTTATTTCGATGGGCAGATATCTATGGAAAAGGGGAACATAAACCAGAAAAAATATTTTCTAAAATATATTGATTTTTACTTTGTGACAGATTCCAAGTTCTCAAAAAAAGGAATTTTATCTGATGTCAAGGAAGCAGTTGAGGCAGGATGTCAGATTATTCAGTACCGAGAAAAAAATAAGAGTACAAAAAAAATGATATATGAAGCAACCAAAATCAAGAGAATATGCAGGAATAATGCAAAATTTTTGGTTAATGATAGAATTGATATTGCGTTAGCAGTTGATGCAGAAGGCGTACATTTAGGCCAGAATGATATGCCAATCGAAATCGCAAGAAAACTGCTGGGCGAAGATAAGATAATTGGTCTCACTGTCCATAATGTTTATGAAGCAATCGAAGCAGAAAACAAGGGTGCTGATTATGTTGGTCTGGGTCCTATATTTGACACTGTTACCAAAATAGATGCAGGAGGGGGAATTGGCCCTGAAAAAATAAGAGAAATCAAAAATTCAATAAGAGTCCCTGTAGTTGCTATTGGTGGAATAAACATGGATAACTGCGAGAGTGTTATTCAAAGTGGAGCTGACTGCTTGGTTGCAATCTATGCAGTGGTAGGCAGTGATGATGTAAAAAGTGAAAGTAAAAATTTTATTAATATTATCCGGAAAATAAAATTCTTGCAAAAGCTTCATTTAACTGATAAACACAAGCATTGAAGTTCTGTAGACACTTCTTGAACTTAGCCATAAAAACTCCTTCGATTATAATTCCTCCTAGTAGGTGCTTCTCTTTGTCCCATTCTGGAGATGCAGGTTCATCAAGTTCCTGAATACCGCATTCCTTCTACAATCTGAAATTTAAAAGTAGACTGCTTATTTTCTGGTGTTTGTTTTTTGAATCGATTCCAGTTCTAGGACTCATCAGGATTATTGACGCTATTAAGAAGAGGTTCTGCATCAGGTTGTATTTTTTAGTGCTGAAACTGTTGCCCTTATCTAAGTACTTATTAAATGACAATAATCAATAAAATTTTACCCGTGTTTTACATATTTTACGAAAAGTAATTTGAACATCTATTTTTTTGCAGTATTCTTATCAAATTGGGATTAATATATAGGAATGAATAAATTTCACTTAGAATTAACTTGGAACACATATAACCAGTTTGCTTTTAGATATTATGAGGATATAATAATTAATGAGATACATTATATTAATGAGATACATTATATATATTGGATCATATTTCCCGCGCTAACCATACTACTGCTTTTTTGCTCAACATTACGTGATATTTCTTGGAGTAATCAATCAATTTGAGATTAAGAAACTGCTTTTCTAAGTAATTCCATACAATCAGTTAGAATTTATCAAAGCGAAATTTATCCTCTTCAATTTTTTAAGGCGGGTTGTTTCTTTATAAGTCAAAATTTATTTAGACTCACTATTAGTTCCTTAGTCATACTTCCTAATATATTATTAAATAAGAGTGAAAACACTTTGATTATTTAATTCAAAATCATATCACGTATAATATAATAACAGCTTTATAATATCTCTAGGTTTTTACCTACCTGCTTCCTTATAGCATTAGCGGTGTTGACAATTTCACCTGCGGATCTTATGAATGCATCTTGAACAAGAAGACACTTACATCGTGAAAGCTATTATAAGCGATAACAGTTGGTAAAAATAAACGATTGTTTCGGAGAAAATATATATCGCTGACTAGCAGACTAATTGAATCGTGAAATAGATTATCTAGATGAGTTTAAATTGCTAGAATTGTATTCCAAATTGCCATAAATTATAACTTAATATGTATATTGTGTGTTATGGTGTTGTATAAAATCATTCATTGTGGATGAATGAAAAAAACAAAATTTTGCTACCAAACTGTTCAATAATGTAAACATTAAATATATATTTTTATAATTTTATATTCGCTGAATTTCCTTGAGTTCAAATCAGTAACAAGTGAATCCATCATAATTTTCCTATATGTTTAGCATGCTTTATTTGCATTTACTAGGGATGTAATCGGTCAAATACGATGTATTCCTATAAGTTATGAAACGATAGAGTTCACAGGCATATAGGCAAAAATCTGGCTCCCTTGCAAAATCAGAAAAAACCTTCACAATTCGGAAAATTAATCATTTTCATTAGAAAGAAAAGAACACATAAAGGTGAAAATTATAGTGTCAAATTGCAGAGATATCATTTTTGCAACGGAACCATAATTCTTATCTTTGAGTACCATTTTTCCTTTGATGACATTAATTAAATTCCCTGATTGTGGAGTTTTTCACTGATTTTGTAATCGGGCCAGATTTATTTGCAACAGAAGCAATTTTTTCATTAATAGTTTGCTTCTAATATTTGTACTCTTCTTCTAATATTTGTACTCTTTTTTCTAAATAGTCCAATTTTCTTCTTAAATTTTTAATATTCATTGCACGGTATAGACTCGTTTCACCGCAACTAGGCACAAAATCTCTGAATGGTTTCAGTTCCACACGAAATAAGAAAAGGTTATTGATCGATGACTCATGGAGTTTATGCGACTTATAGAACAGATGGAGCTCATGGAACATCTGAAACTAAATGACCGAATAAACATTCAGATAAAATTAAACAGTACTTATATAGAATTATTATTTAATATTAAAATATTTTATTTGAAAGAAAATTTTATTCCACAACTATTTTTCTAATAATTAATTTAAAATAACTTATCAGAAAATATAGGATTGTAGTTAGTCGAAATTTTTTGGCGTAACAAGATAGATATCAATCAACTGAATTTTGTAGCTCCGAAAGCTGCGGAAACCGAATTATACTATATTATTAATTTTATCTATGAAAGGAGTGGAATAAATGTTAAAACAATCATTTAGTAAAATGAAAAGGGTACTAATTATTTTTCTACCAATCCTTTTAGCAGTACCATTGACAGTTACAAAGGAGGAGAAGATGAAAATATTGATGGTGCTGACATCCCACGGTCAACTGGGCAACACGGGTCACAAAACCGGTTTCTAGCTTGAAGAATTGCGGTCCCGTACTTTGTTTTCAGGAACGCCGGTGTAAAGCTAACGCTCGCCTCACCAAAAAGCGGGCAGCCGCCGATCGACCCAAAGAGCGATCTGCCTGAAAATCAGGCCCCAGCCATGGCGCGGTTCAAGAAGGATTAGACGGCCAAAAAAGCCCTCGCCCATACCATCAAGCTTGCAGACGCGAAAGCGGAGGATTTCGACATCGTCTTATGTGTGGGCGGGCATGGCCCCATGTGGGACCTGGCCGAGAGCCCAGTTTCGATCGCGTTGATCGAGTCTTTCTATAACTCCGGCAAGCCGGTGGGGTTGGTGTGCCACTCCCTGGTACGCTCCGTCATGTCACATACAAAGGCGAGCCTCTTGTGAAGGGGGAGCGGGTAACCGGCTTTACGAATGGCGAGGAGGAAGAGGTTCAGCTCACCAACCGTTGTGCCGTTCCTTGTCGAGGATGAACTAATGCGCCTCGTAGCCGTCTTTGAGAAAGTTCGCAACTGGGGGTCCTTTTCCACCGTGGATGGCCGCCTAGTTACCGGGCAGAATCCTGCCTCATTTACTATTGTGGCAAAAAATCTGCTGAAAGTGGTCGCCGCGGAACCCATGAAAGAAAGGGCTCCATCCCATCAGTCAGAGCAAGACGTTTTCAAGGCAGTTTTGCCCGAGGATATTGACTGGAAGCCCTTCGAGGCGTTCCCGCCTTCGGTTCGCCTCGCCGTTGTTGGTCAATCTTCGGAGAAAGGCCCTTACGTGTATCAGGGTCAAGGTGCCATGCGGCGTGAAGTGCCACACAAGCATCCGGAAGACCGGATCTACACAGTCATCTCTGGTATCTTTTACATCGGTCTAGGTGTGATCAGTTCGACGCCGAGAAGTTGGTAGCCTATCCGCCTGGCACCGTGATCATTTTGCCTGGCAACACATCCCATTTTCACTGGGCAAAGTCCGGTGACTACATCTCACAGGTGACGGCGATTGGGCCGCCTTCTTTATCCTGACTCAAATAGAATTGGAATTCATCTAAATCTTCACTATTTTTTACTTTCCATGCATAGTTTTTGTGAGAAAATCTATGCATTTTCTCCAATTTCAGCACCAGAGTGCCTAATATTTATCTGATAATGCATAAAGTCTAAAACCTTCTTCCTTGCAAGCAACTTTTGAGAACGATCCCAGAAAAATGCTTATTTATACCAAATATGTGCTATTTTGTTATCATAACTATCAACAGAGCTTTTTAACTGAGTTTCTATAAATACTATAACTGCTATAAAATTTATAATGTCTGAAACAACAACTATCCAGATAACAAAGCGAATTCGCGACGAGTTACGGAAAATTGGGACGATGGGAGACGATTATAATAAGGTTATTAATGACCTAATAGTTGAACACAATAGGAATAAATTAGCAGAGCGTGGTGAGAAATTTATAAAAGAGCATAAAAATGAGTTTGTGAGTATCGATGACCTTTAAAGTTTTTGTGCATCCCATTCTTTTTGTTAAGGCTCCCGCAGAACAAAAAGAACATATAAAATCGGCAATTAAAGAGCTTACATATCCATTTCCAGATAATAACGGAAACAAAAAAGAACTCAAAGGAGCACGATTAGTTACATATCGTCTGAGAGTTGGAGACTATCGAGTTTTCTATCAAATTGATGAAGAAGAGAACAAAGTATACGTTTTCGATATTCGACCGCTGAACAAGCACATAAAAAATATGGGAAAATTGAATATTAATTAGCAAAACTTCCACTAGGGCTTTTTTATTTTGAGATCTTCGGGAAGCAGTTTAATGTTCACCATCTGTTCTACTGGATCAATTTTTGAATGTGAATTCCTTGACTATGCATAGTTTATGCTATAAAACCGGTGCATTAATGATGATAAAAAAATAGAAACTTTATCAGCATAATCATTGAATCTGCATCATGCTTTTTGCAGTGAAATAAAAAAATGGGTCGTGTACGTGAGTTATTGATCAATTCTGAGAAACGAGCACGATCCACAAATTAAAGGGAAATTTAAAGAGATTCTCATACTTATGGTTTTCAGTAACTCAAGTACACGACCAGGTAGGGTAGTTGACTTGCTTATTCATCCAGAAGAACAACAGGTTTGATCAGATCTCTTGGTTTTTCTTTCATGAGCATGAGAGCCTCTTTCATTTTGTTGAATCCTTCAAATACGTGGGTGGCCATTTTTTCTGGTTTTATTCTTCCGTAGGTACATAAGTCTGCCATTCTTTCCATTCTCAGACGACCTCCGGTTGTCAGACCACCACGTATGTCTTTATGAGACATACCCGACCCCCATTCAATACGTGGAATGGGAAGTATGTTCCCAGTTCCGTAGTAGTTTACGTTTGATACCGTGCCTCCGGGTTTTACAATTTTGACTGCATCTGAAATTGTGTTTTCATTTCCTCCTGCTATGATTACAGAATCCACACCTTTTCCATTAGTCTTTTCAAGAATTTGTTCAACAAGCCCACTACTTCTGTAATCAATAATTTCAGATGCTCCGTATTCCAGAGCAAGATCAACAGAGACTTTCCGACTTCCTACTGCAATGAGCCTACCAGCACCAAGAATAGATGCATCTGCCACTGCCATCAGACCAACAGGACCAATTCCTATGACTGCAACTGTAGAGCCCGTTTTAATATTTGCCATTTCTGCACCCTGTATTCCAGTAGTTGCCATATCTGATAGCATGACAGCTTGTTCGAGTGGCATTCCTTTTGGAAGTAGAGCTAAATTCATGTCTGCATTATTTACATGGAAACATTCTGCCCAAACTCCATTTTTGAAGTTTGAAAACTTCCATCCACCAAGCATTCCATTTGAGTGCATAGGTTTTCCATCCTGTGCCTCCATGGATCGCCAGTCAGGTGTAATCGCAGGAACAATCACCTTATCGCTTGGTTTGAAGTCTTTGACCTCTGATCCGATTTCTTCTATAACACCTACAGCTTCATGTCCTAAAATCATGTTTTTGCGGTCTCCAAGCGCACCTTCCCAGACAGTATGAATATCTGATGTACACGGCGCGATTGCAATAGGCCTCACGATTGCATCATATGGTCCTGCTGAAGGTCTTTCAGCATCAATCCAGCCTACTTTTCCAATTTCAAGCATTGCAAATCCTTTCATAATATTACACTAACCTTTTCAAAATAATTGTTTTTCAATGTTGTTTATAATAACCCGCGTATTAATCTGCCGTACCATTTGGATTAAAATTATCCTGCACGGCACTAACTGCCAAGCAACTCTCCCGGCCGAAAGTTGATTGCATGAGGTGTCGTTACCGCCTGCCCATTGGGATATTGCTCTATTTTCGGTATGTATTTCCGAACATACGACAGTGGGTAGCCAGTTACAGGGTCATCATACAGCACACAACGGATTTTTGCCAAAGCAAATCACTCCTCTTTCCGTCACAGCGACGAACAAGAACTATCATAAAAAGTTCCATACTGGAAGTTGATACATGGAGGGATTTTGATCAAGTTGTGTATATTGACTCGTTTCGTTGGATGCTCGCATGGCCACGCGCTATTATCTGCTTGAGACGTTGCGAAGCCTTCATGCTCAGGCTTCGCAAAATGAGAACAAGTCCTCATTTACCTGGGTCTTGTGGGTGGTGCACAGACCGTGTGGGGCGCCCTTATAGACCTTCAGGACCGAGCCTTTGATGATCTTGGACTGTAGCAGGCCGGCGTCGGCGAACGGCACAACCTGGTCGTCGTCGCCCTGAATGATGAGCGTCGGTACGTCGATCTTCTTCAGGTCCTCGTTTTGATCCGTCTCGGAGAACGCCTTGATGGAGAAGTATGCGGCAGGGAAGCCCGCCATCATCCCCTGGAGCCAGAATGACTCGCGCACGCCTTCCGAGACCTTCGCGC